>CESE01084997.1_pt1 | contig 11072 bp, 11 predicted proteins | sample 350271 | NCBI WGS metagenome assembly CESE01 (sample SAMEA2621536, study PRJEB7988) | marine metagenome | isolation source: saline water (ENVO:00002010), including | reverse complement strand
ACTTTTAGCATAACTAAGTGTAGAATTTAAAGGTAAATGCTCTTCGCCTCTAATAAATCCAATTGTTTTAAAACCAAATTCTTTTCCAGCTGATGCAGTAGCGGCAATATGGTTTGAAAAAGCTCCACCAAAAGTAATAAGACAGTCTAATCTTTGTTGCTTAGCTTCTTGAATATTATAATATAGCTTTCGCCATTTGTTTCCAGAAATATGAGAATGTATAAGGTCTTCGCGCAATATAAATACACGTAATTTTTTCTGTATGAGTAAAGAATCACTCAATTCTTGTAAAGGAGGTATAACAGGTAAAATCATAGTACAAAGATACGAGGGAATATTGTAAATTCGCAGTAATGAAACTAGAAGGATTTTCACAATTTAGAAATTTAGACCCCGAAGATTTTTACTATTCTGAGGAAGGCTATATCATTTACACCGAAAAGTACCATCTTAAACGAGGTTACTGCTGTAAAAATGGCTGTAAGCATTGCCCTTATGGTTTCAATAAGACTAAGACAATTAAAAAAAACAAAGGAGAATGATGACCTTGGAAGAGTTTAAAGCAGAATTACAGGAAGGTATACCAAGTGTATTACCTACAAAACAAGATTACGATACAAATTTAAATCACGCTCCTAAGCGTAAAGAAGTTCTAAGTACTGAAGAAAAGAAACTGGCTTTAAAAAATGCCTTACGCTATTTTCCTGTTGAGCAACATGCTGTTTTAGCTCCTGAATTTGCCAAGGAAATGAAAAACCATGGACGTATTTACATGTTGCGTTTTAAACCAAAGCATAAAATGTACGCTCGTGATATTGCCGATTACCCTGGAAAATCTCTACAGGCAAAAGCAATAATGCTGATGATACAAAACAACTTGGATCATGCAATAGCACAGCACCCAGACGAACTTATTACCTATGGTGGTAATGGAGCTGTTTTTCAAAACTGGGCACAATATCGCTTGTGTATGCAGTATTTAACAGAAATGACCGATGAGCAGACACTTACGATTTATTCAGGTCATCCTATGGGTTTGTATCCATCGCATAAAGACGCACCTAGGGTAGTTGTAACCAATGGAATGGTAATACCTAATTACTCTAAACCAGATGATTGGGAAAAATTCAATGCATTAGGAGTAAGTCAGTTTGGGCAAATGACCGCAGGTTCGTATATGTATATTGGACCTCAGGGAATTGTGCATGGAACAACTATTACGCTGCTCAATGGAGGTCGTAAAATATCTAAAAATGGGGAAGGTTTAGAAGGTAAATTATTTGTTACTGCTGGATTGGGTGGTATGAGTGGTGCACAACCAAAAGCAGGAAACATAGCGGGTTGTATTTCTGTTACTGCAGAAGTAAATGCTAAGGCAACCTACACAAGACATTCTCAAGGTTGGGTAGATGAGGTAATTACAGATTTGGATGAATTATGCACTCGTGTTACGCTTGCAAAAAAGAACAAGGAAGTCGTTTCTATTGCTTACCAAGGAAACATAGTGGATGTATGGGAAAAGTTTGACGAAGAAAATATTTATATAGATTTAGGATCTGATCAAACTTCATTGCACAATCCTTGGGCTGGAGGTTATTATCCAGTAGATATGAGCTTAGAAAATGCCAATGAAATAATGACTTCAAATCCTGATTTATTTAAAGGAAAGATTCAAGAAACACTTCGTCGTCATGCTACAGCAATAAATAAACATACGGCTAAAGGAACATATTTCTTTGATTATGGAAATGCCTTTTTACTCGAAGCATCTCGAGCTGGTGCAGATATAATGAGAAAAGATGGAATAAATTTCCGTTATGCTTCTTACGTACAAGACATCATGGGACCTATGTGTTTCGATTATGGTTTTGGGCCATTCCGTTGGGTATGTGCTAGCGGTAAACCAGAAGATTTAGAGCAAACCGATCGTATTGCTTGTGAAGTTCTAGAAGAATTAATGAAGGTCTCTCCTCTAGAAATTAAACAGCAAATGGCCGATAACATTCAATGGATTAAGGGAGCTCAAGAAAATAAATTAGTAGTTGGTTCTCAAGCTCGTATTTTATACGCTGATTCGGAAGGACGCGTAAAAATTGCATCCGCCTTTAATAAAGCTATTAAAGATGGAATTATTGGACCTGTGATATTAGGTAGAGATCACCATGATGTTTCAGGAACAGATTCACCTTATCGTGAAACCTCAAATATTTACGATGGTTCGAGATTTACAGCCGATATGGCAATTCAAAATGTTATCGGAGATAGTTTTCGTGGAGCTACATGGGTTTCCATTCACAACGGTGGTGGTGTTGGCTGGGGAGAAGTTATAAATGGTGGCTTTGGAATGCTATTAGATGGCTCAGAAGATGCCGATAGACGATTAAGGTCCATGCTATTTTGGGATGTTAATAATGGAATATCTAGAAGAAGCTGGGCTAGAAACGATGAAGCTGTCTTTGCTATTAAAAGAGCAATGGAGTCTGAGCCACTACTAAAGGTTACAATTCCTAACTATGCAGATGAAGATTTGATAAATACAATCTATTAAAAAAAGAGGAGCTTTACTCCTCTTTTTCTCATTTATTTTATGTAAATTAAAATAGTTATTATTTTGTGCCCTTCATTAAATTTCAAGCCTTATTAAAATGACTACTAATTTAAATTATTTAACTATGAACGACAGCTTTTTAAAAATCATCTATTCCGGCTCTTTTGTAAATGCCCAACACATAGCTGGAATTCTAGAAGAGGGAAATATTAAATGTGTTATCAAAGACGAATTTCACTCTAGCATGATGGCAGGATGGGCAGCTCCAGGAACCGAAAATGCAGTTAGAGTTATGGTTGCTAAAGAAGACTTAGAGCAGGCTATAAACAGAATTAAATCTGCTAAAATCTAACGATCTCTCCTATTGGGGTGTTTGCCTTTTTTATCTGGGCGTTTTTTATTCATTTGTTTGCGACTTAGCATTCTTTTATATTCTGCGAACTGTTCTTTATTTAGGACAGCTCGCATTTTAATATTCAGGTCTTTTCTTAAAACTATATTTTCTGAACGCATCAACTTTCCTAAACCTTTGGAAGTATCTTTTAGCTGCCTTAACTTTAAATCATGCTCTTTCTGTATGTGCTGAATTTTATTAGATTGCTGTTCATCTAAATTCAATTTCATCACTAACTTCTCGTGTCTATCTTCAGGAGATATTATAGGCTTTTGACTCTTATTTTGAGCAAATAAACTACTCGATATTAATACTAGTACTACTACTATTTTTTTCATAATTTGTTTATTTTTTTTGTTGATGATTTTTGTTATTCTTTCTTTTTGGTCCTTTAGGTCTAAATAATCTTCTTAGCATTATCAATTCTTCTTCAGATAAATAAGCCTCCAAATCTGATCGTAAATTATCGTAAGCCTTTTTTTCTTGTACTCGAATATTCTTGTGTCGAAGATGATTTAGCCTAGCGAAATTATTAATGATTGGAGAAACAGAATCTAACTGAGATTGACTTAAATCTAATAGCCTAGAAACTTCGCTTACAAAACCATGCTCTGAACGCATATTGTTTGCTCGATGAATTTTGTGCATGGTAAACCTACCGCCTGCTAGAACTCCAATCACAATTCCAATTAAAAGAATTATAAACGTTTTTAAAAATGATTTCCTTTCCATAGTTAAGAATTAAATTCTGAATTTATATAAAAGATTAAATTGGTATTGTCTAAATCCATATTAGCAATTCCCAACATCGCTTCTAAGCTCCAAGTGTTTTGTTCAACAAATAAATTAATCATCAATAAAAAAGAAGCTGCAATACCAAGAGAAGCCACCCATAAAGAAGATTTATCGAAAAGTGGGACTAATTTAGTATGTACTTTAGCGAGAACTTGTGAATTGAAAGAAGCTGAAAAAGACAAATTCGAATCTCTCAGTAATTTCAAATTCAGTTCGCATAATTGCCATTGAGTCAAAATGACAGGGTTTTCTTGAACAAAAATTGCTAAGGCGTAGTTTTCGTCTGCACTCAGTAAATCCTCTTTAGAGCTTAGCCAGTCGATATAGTATTGTTCGTTTGATTTCATAATTATTGATTTAATAATTCAATAAGTTTTTTTTGCGCCCTAGAATACCTAGTTAGAACAGTGCCTATAGGGATTTGTAAAACAGCAGCAATCTCTTTAAAACTATTATCTTGAGTCGTTCTTAATACAATTACTTCTCTGTATTTTTCATCTAGTAATAAAGTAGCTCTTCTTAGTAATTCTAGCTTTTCATCAAGCTCTACAATTTCAGAAAAACTTGAGTTTTGTATTTTTTCTTCTGAATAATCACCCGAATAAAACACCATCCTTTTACGTTTTCTTCTTTTTAATTCATTTAAAGAAAGATTGATTGCAATTCTGGTTAAGTAAGTAGACATTTTAGCCTCTCCTTTGAAATTTTCAATATTTCTAAAAAACCGAATAAACACTTCTTGTCCTACATCCTCTGCTTCTGGAATAGCACCCAACATACCAATAACTGTAATTGCAATTTGTTGCTTATGTATATTAAGTACTTCTGTATAGGCATGCTCCTCCCCTCTTTTTAGAGCGGCAATAAGATGGAGTTCAGAATTAGATTTAATAACTTTAAGCATATTCACAATTTAGACAAACTAAACAAGTCTTTTATTCCAAAGGCGAATAAAAAATTAGTGGACACAAAAAAAGCCATTTCAAATTGAAATGGCTTTTGTACTATCATCAATAATTAATTCAATAATGTCTTGGCAAGATCTAAAGCTTTTTGAAGTCCTTTAGGGTTTTTACCTCCAGCTGTTGCAAATGAGGGCTGGCCGCCTCCACCACCTAAAATTTCTTTAGAAATGATTCTAATTATCTGCCCAGCATTTAAATCTTTGGATGTGATAAGTTCATCAGAAACTGCTACACTTAAATTAGCTTTGCCATTATTTTCAGCACCTAAAACTATCAATAAATTATTTACTTCTTTTTTACATTCAAAAGAAAGATCCTTCATAGCTGCAGGTTCTAAATCTACTATTGCACTAATAAAGTTTACACCATTCACTTCTGTAACCGATTTCAAAAGTTCTACTTTTAATCCTTTTGCTTTTTCCGCGACAAGTACTGTTAACTTCTTCTCTAACTTAGCTTTTTCGACTAATAGCGTTTCCACACCTTTAATTGGGTCCTTAGCATTTTTCAGTAAGGTTTTTAAACTTGTTAGTGTAGCTTCTTGACTCTTGTAATAGTTAAATGCTTTATCAGATGTAATTGCTTCAATTCTTCTTATTCCAGACGCAACACCAGATTCTGATGTAATTTTAAACACACCTATTTGTCCAGTAGAAGCAACATGACAGCCTCCACATAATTCTATAGAATCATCGAATTTAATAACGCGAACTTTATCACCATATTTCTCTCCAAATAGAGCGATAGCTCCCATTTTTTGAGCATCAGCAATTGCAAGAAAACGCTCTTCACATAATTGAATGTTATCTCTAATTTTAAGATTCACTTTTTCTTGGACTTCATTGACTTCTTCATCTGACATTTTAGAAAAATGAGAAAAATCGAAGCGTAAATACTGATCATTTACCAAAGAACCTTTTTGTTCAACATGCACACCCAAAACATCTCTAAGAGCCTTGTGAAGTATGTGCGTAGCCGAATGATTATTCTCTGTCAAGAATCTTTTGTTGGCATCTACCTGTGCAATGAAATTTGCACTTGGATTTTCTGGAAGCTCATTAGTGAAGTGTACAATTTGGTTGTTTTCTTTCTTTGTATTAAAGATAGACAAATGCTTTCCATTACTACTAATAGTACCTTTATCTCCAACTTGCCCACCACCTTCAGCGTAAAAAGGCGTTTTATCAAACACGAGCTGGTAGAACTCTTTTCCTTTTTGTTTTACTCTTCTATACTTGCTAATTTTCATTTCTGCATCTAAAGAATCGTAACCAATAAATTCAGTTTCTGTTTCAAATAAAGTAATCCAATCTTCTGTTTCAACAGCAGAGGCAGCACGAGCACGATCTTTTTGCTTTTTCATCTCAGCATGAAAACCATCCATATCAACGGTCTTCCCATTCTCAGAAAGTATTAATTCTGTTAAGTCGATTGGAAAACCAAATGTATCGTATAATTCGAAGGCTTTTACGCCGTCAACACAATCCACTTTGGTGTTTAACATAATGTCATCTATACGTTTTAACCCTTTTTCTAAGGTTCGCATAAAAGAAGATTCCTCTTCTTGTATTACCTTTTCTGCCAATACTTGTTGCTTTCTAATTTCTGGAAAGAATTCTCCCATTTGAGCTACTAAGACCTCAACTAATTGATACATAAAAGGACCTTTTACATTAAGAAATGTAAAGCCATAACGAACAGCACGTCTCAGAATTCTACGTATAACATAACCCGCACCTGTGTTAGATGGTAATTGCCCATCGGCAACAGCAAAAGCAATTGCTCTTACGTGGTCAGCAATTACCCGTAATGCAATGTCTACCTTTTCGTCTTTTCCATATTCAAAACCAGTAATAGAACTAAGCATTCCTATTAATGGAGTAAATACATCGGTATCGTAATTAGATTGTTTTCCTTGTAAAGCCATTGCCAGACGCTCAAAACCCATTCCTGTATCCACATGCGTATTCGGTAAGTCTTCTAGGCTACCGTCAGATTTTCTATTGTATTGCATAAATACTAAATTCCATACTTCTACAACTTGCGGATGGTCGTAATTAACTAAAGTACGAGCATCTACTTTAGAACGTTCTTCATCGGAACGCAAGTCAATATGAATCTCAGAACAAGGACCACAAGGACCTAAAGCACCCATTTCCCAAAAGTTATCGGCTTTATTTCCATTTAAAATTCTATCTTCAGAAATGTGTTTTTTCCAACAATCAAATGCTTCATTATCTTTATCCAATTTATCCTCTTGCGCTCCCTCGAAAACAGTAACGTATAGTCTATCTCTTTCTATTCCATAAACGTCCGTTAAAAGTTCCCAAGCCCAATCGATTGCATCCTTCTTAAAATAGTCCCCAAAAGACCAGTTACCTAACATTTCGAACATAGTGTGGTGGTAAGTATCGTGCCCAACTTCACCTAAATCGTTGTGCTTTCCAGAAACACGTAAGCATTTTTGACTGTTTACAGCACGAGCGTTTTTTATTTCACTAATCCCCAAAAACAAATCTTTAAACTGATTCATTCCGGCGTTGGTAAACATCAATGTTGGGTCATTTTTGATGACTATAGGAGCAGAACTGACCTCTACATGACCTTTATCTTTAAAAAACTGTAAAAACTTCTGACGTATTTCTTGAGATTTCATAAGTAATCTATCTGTGTAATGTTTCGTTTAAAGCCTAAACATTAAAGAAAAATGAATCGTTCAAATTTTCTTAAATTGCACTCGAATTGAGCTGAATAGGAAAAAACAAAATTAGCAAAATTTTCAGGATATGACCAAGGTCAAATATTATTACGACACTAAAACTTTAGCATATAAAATAATTGAACGCTCAAAGCTTCAAATGCTTAAGCGTGTACTCTTTTTTATTACGAGTTCGACTGCTATAGCTTTGGGCTTAGTGGTTCTTTTCTTCTCAATTTTTGACTCTCCAAAGGAGAAAGAATTGAAGCGAGAAATAAACAATCTACTCGTTCAATATGAACTTTTAGAAAGTCAAATTGTTAATTCTTCTCATATTTTAGATGAATTACAAGAAAGAGATGATAATATTTATCGTGTAATATTTGAAGCTGAACCAATTGATGCTAGTATTAGACGAGCAGGTTTTGGGGGAGTTAATAGGTATAAGAAATATGAAGGTTTCAAACATTCTGACTTAGTAGCTGAATTGCATAAAAAGGTAGATCAAGTTTCTAAAGCTATATATGTACAATCAAAATCATTTGATGCTGTATTAGACTTAGCTCAAAACAAAGAAGAAATGTTAGCTCATATCCCTGCTATACAACCAGTGGCAAACAAAAATTTAAAGCGTATGGCTTCAGGCTATGGAAATAGAATACATCCTGTATATAAAACTAAAAAAATGCATTGGGGAATGGATTTCTCTGCACCTAAAGGGTGTGAAGTTTACGCTACTGGTGATGGAAAGATCGAAAAAGTTAAACGCTCTAAACGTGGTTATGGAAATCAAGTAAAAATTGATCACGGTTACGGATACAAAACATTTTACGCACATTTAAATAAATACATCGTAAAGAGAGGTCAAAAAGTTAAAAGAGGCGACTTAATTGGTTATGTTGGAAGTACAGGAACCTCTACTGCTCCCCACCTCCATTATGAGGTTATTAAGAATAAACGAAAAGTAAATCCAGTAAACTACTACTTCAACGATTTAACGGCAGAAGAATACGATAAAATGCTAGAATTATCTTCTCAAGAAAACCAATCCTTTGATTAAAAATTATGAGTGAAACAAAGAAAACAATAACTAAACTCTATTACTCCATAGGAGAAGTAGCAAGTATGTTTGCCGTTAATAATTCTTTGATACGTTTTTGGGAAAAAGAATTTAGCATTATAAAACCTAAAAAAAACAAGAAGGGAAATCGTTATTTCACACCTAAAGATATAGATAACTTCAAAATAATATTTCACCTGGTTAAAGAAAGAGGCTATACATTAGAAGGAGCAAAGAAAAAACTTCGAGAAAATAAAGATGATACCATTAAGAATGTAGAAATTGTTAGTCAGCTACAAAATATCAGAAAACAATTAGTTGCGATAAGAGAAATTCTCTAATTTTTTTTTTCTACATGATGCTTAGACACTCTGGCAATCAAGGACATTCCTAGCTTTTCTATTATCAAGATTACCTCTTTATCTGTTTGGTAGTCAACTGTACCATCCATCCCTTTTAGTGTACCATCTCTGATTTTAAGTTTTGTTCCAGCTTCAAAAGAAATAATTTCTACTGATTTGTGTTCCCCTAAAAACTTTTGAATTGCCTCAATTTCCGACTGTTTTACTTCAGCTTCCTTACCTAGCCAATACAGAAAACGAACTACGCCTGGAGTCTCTAAAACACGTATACGTTCGGCATGTGTACTAGGAGCTTTTATAAAAATATAGGACCGAAAAAGAGGTTCTTCAACCCACTTTTTTCTATCTGACCATTGTTTTAATATCTTCCGACAAGGGCAATAACATACAAAACCTTGTAAAGAAAGATGTTCGTAAACTTTCTTTTCGTTTTTTGGCTTTGTGTAGAGCACATACCAAATAGGCTTAATTATCGTCTGTTTCTCCATAACCGTAGCCATAACCATAGCCGTAGCCGTAGCCGTAGCCATAGCCGTATCCGTATCCATAAGCATCCTCAATCTTGAAAGCATTTAAGACTAGACTTACGTTTTTAATTGTTTCTTTTGCGTATTTATCGTTTATAAGCTTTAACATATTCTTGTTTGTCACTCCTTGTCTAGTAACATAGATAAAATTATCTACGTAAGGAACAATCAACTGAGCATCTGCAACCATACCAATAGGTGCAGTATCAATAATAATTCGTTCGTATTTAGACGATAAGGATTTTAATAAGTCAACAAAAGCTTTAGATTCTATCAACTCTGCTGGATTAGGAGGTATTGGTCCCGAAAGAATAACATCTAAATGCTTAAGTTTAGAATTTTGAATAACTTCTTCTTCAGTAGATTGTCCACTAAGATGGTTAGAAAGGCCTTTTTGATGTTTTAAGGCTAAATCTTCTACTGATATTTTAGGTTTTCGAAGGTCGCAACCAATAAGAATTGTTTTTTTACCAGACATAGCAAACATAGAAGCTAAATTAGATGCTATGAATGTTTTTCCTTCACCTGAAACAGATGAAGTTACCGCCATTAAATGAACATCCTTACTCTTGGGTATCATAAAATTCAAGTTTGTTCGAATTGCTCTAATAGATTCTGCAACATTTGATTTAGGCTTTTTAATTACGGGAATATTGAGCTCAGTTTTGTTGAACGCAATAGCACCCAATATAGGAATACGAGTTAGCTTCTCTAGTTCTTCAACCGTTGAAATAGTAGATTTAAAGAAATCTCTAAGGAGAATATAGACTACAGGTAGCATAATTGCAATAATAAGAGCAATTGCGTACTTCATAGATTTATTAGGACTTACTGGTCCGCTCCCAAAATCTCTGGCTGGATTAATTACTTTATGATCTGCTTTATTTGCTGCTTTAGTAATTCCTGCTTCGGCTCTTTTTTCGAGTAAAAAAGTAAACATTTTATCATGAATACCATATTTACGTTGAATAGTTAACATTTTTCTTTCGGTTGCAGGAAGAGTAGAGAATTGTTCTTCCATTAACATTATTCGTTCATTCAAGTCTGAGTTTTGTAATTCTGTAGCAGAAATCAAATTCGTTACATTCACAAGTAAAGACTCTCTAGTTTGATTTATCTGAATCTGTAATTGGGTTAATACAGGGTTTTGAGACTCCATTGAATAATCTAACCTACTACGTTCTAAATTAAATTCTTGAAGAGTACTTACCAAACTCAACAATACAGGGTCTTGAATTCCGACTACAGAAGGAGCAACAATAGAACTAATTTTATTAGCTTGAATATACGCTAAAATATCCTTGTAGTATTTTAGTTGAAGACTAATAATAGCCCTTTGATTATCGAGCTCTAAGAATCGCTCAGCAGCTTGATTTGCTTCAAAACTAATATCCATAACGCCTATTTCAGAACGAAAACTTTCTAATTCCATTTCTGAAATTTGTAAAGTATCACCAATCAAGCTTAATTGATTTTCGATGAAATTAATTGTTTTATCGGCGATTAAGTTTTTATCAGCTAAACTAGCTGATATATAATTAGAGGTTAAAGTGTTTAAAAAGTCAACTAATTTTCCTTTATGACTTCCTTGCATCGAGAGCTTTAATACTGATGCATCTTTAACCGGCGAAAAGCTAACAGCAGTATTATAAGACAAAATTAAAGTTTCGTAGCTATTAAATTTAAACTTGTACGATGCTAAATCAGACTCCTTATTATAGTG
>CESE01023534.1_pt1 | contig 11113 bp, 11 predicted proteins | sample 350271 | NCBI WGS metagenome assembly CESE01 (sample SAMEA2621536, study PRJEB7988) | marine metagenome | isolation source: saline water (ENVO:00002010), including | reverse complement strand
CAAACCTCTAAATTCCGAAACACAAATAAGTCCACTAAAAACAGACAATAAATCAAAATCCTTACATAAATGTTTAAATTTTGGATGAATTCGCTCTGCTAATGCTACATTAGAATAGTGTACGTTAAGGTGTTTACTATTATAGCTGTACGTATAAGAAATGTATTCTAGCTCGGCTGGTAATTCTTCCTCTGAAAAGATTACTTGTTTTGAAATTTCTAGTTCATTATCCTGTTTTATATTCCAACAAGCATCCACAATTAATTTTGCCTTTTTAGCAGAAAAAGATAATTTATAAATACAAAAATCTATTAATTCTGACTTAGTCAATCCTTTAATCATCTCATTCATTACCCTCATAAAAAAGGGCTCTAAAATTAAATACCTATTGGTTTTCTGCAACCAAAGAACCTCTTTAGATTCAATCTTCTTTACTAAGAACTGCATTAAAATCCTCCTCCAGGAGCTGGAGGTCCACTAGCTGCTTGAGCCTTTTGAGGATTCAGAATGAGAAAGGTTCCCAAAGCAGTTACAGCAGCGTATTTACTTACTTTTTTTAAAGCCGCTCTTCTCGAAATTCTTTTTGAATTTATTGTTTTATTTGTTGATTTTTCTAAACTCATAACTACATATATTTTAAAGTTTTACCATTTGATTAATAATTTCATTTTTATATTCTAAAGAAATAATATAAACACCCGATAAAAGGCTAGAAACGTCATAACTATTTCCATAGAAAGAATCGCTTATAAGTTCTTTGCCTAAGAGGTTATAAATTTTAAATTTCGCAATCCCTTTTAGCCCTAAAATACTCAGCTTTTGATCGCTAATAATCAATTCAATATTATTTTGTGCTATGTCTTCAATGGTTACTTCGCTCAAACTATCGTTTACAAGTAGCGTAAATCGGTCTAAACTGTACTGTAAATCTGTACTAAATGCATATGCAGTATTAGAATTCACTTCTATAATAGTATCTAATAACTGGTCTTTAAAAAATACTTTAGTAGAATTCGTAAGTTGATTGAGCTCAAAATTAAACACGACTTCTGTTGGAGTTTCTGTAAATAATACAATGGGAATTACATCTACATCTGCTGAATTAGAAAACGGTATGCATTGTACACCTAGCTCTAAATTAGTATTACTACCATCTACTACTTGAGAAAATATATAGAAATCTGATTCTACAGCATCGAACCTTGCAGCATCATAACCAACATCGAAACTAGTAGAAGTATTATTTATAAATTTTATTTCTGTTGAACTGGTTCCATTACTAGCCATTGCCAAAATTTTAATACTCGAAAGCCCTGTACTGCGCTCAAACCAATCGCCAGTTTGATGAGATTGCATAGATTCGGTAAAGCTAAAATCGCCAGCATCAGCGTGGGATAAAACATAAAACCCTTGCCCTGGACTTAAATAAGTAGCTCCAGATGATTGGTTTACAATGTTGTATTCTGAAGTGGAAACATTCCATAAATAAAGTGCTTCGTAATTATCGTTTAGCGCAGATGTATTATTACTAAGTATATTGTTTAATGATGCAGAACTAGTACCATTAATAAAACTAGGATATGGGTTTCCAAGTAAATTCCATTTTGATGCAGTTAAAGAAGTCGATTGGTCTGTAGTATTCATTTCTCCAGAAAAACTTACAATTCCTGAGGAGGACCGCAATACAGAATAACCCTTTGCATCTTCAAAACTTCCAGCTGTATAAGCTTCTAAATTTGGACTAAAACCGGAACCATTATGGAAATAATTCCAAAACTCAGTAGCAGTATTAAATACTGCTAAACCGTAATTATTACTCGCAGAGGTTTGTATACTATTCTCTCCGTTTGTTACAAAACTATTTAAACTTTGACTTTGCACAGGAGCAGCTATTAAATGCCAAGGATTAGACGCTCCACCTGTTAAATATAAATTATAATTGAACGTATTAGTCATCGTTCCATTAACAATAAAAGACCCATTATTAGTTTCATTAGATTGTACATTTAAGACTCCATTATTAGTACAATTCCCACTTACTGTAATTCCAATTCCAGCACTTATCTCTAAACTTGCATTAGTAAAAATTGTTAGACTTAAACATTCTATAGCCTCACTAATTACTACAGCTCCCTTTTGAATAATTATATCTATATCGTTAGACAAAGTAGTTGGAGCAGCTGCATTCGGACACCATGCTGAATTAAAATACCTAAGCTCATTTTCTAAAGCCCCTGGACTCATATCGCTAGTAGTTGCGGTACTAATAGTCCATTCTGAAGCTTGCCAAAAAGGCGTTCCTAACGCAACATTGGTATTCCTTACAGCCTTACTATTTTCGTAGTTCCATGTTTGCCCAAGCCCATTTTCATCTATTATACCGTAAACATCAACTACAGAACCTGTAGAATGATTTCCATTGTAAAATATAAAATACGCATCGTTACCATTTCCATTAATTATGGTATTTTCTTCTGGCGGAATAAAATTATAAGCTGTATTAAATACTGAACTCGATTGAGCAATTAAATGAATGCAACCTGCACATAAACTACCTTGAAGCTGAGTTTCATTCCATAAGTTACCATCGGTTTGAACAGAGACATAATAATCTTGTGTATCGAAATTTATACTGTGATTAGAACTATTCTTTAATTCAATAAATGAAGCTAAACCATTGTCTGAAGGACTAGAAACTTCAGTAATTAACAAGCTTTTTTCGGTAATAAAAACATCGTCAAATCTAATTTGTTCTAAGCTCGAATTGTTTTTAGCTCTAATAATAATTTGAATTGTGCTACCAACAAGACCAGTTTGTATTGGCTTGCTACTAGAAAAATCGTTGGAATTTGTTCCATTCGTTTCAAACAAAACTTCCTCGGCTCCGTCTAATTTATAATAAACATTAATATAATCTGTAGACTCTAAATTTGAAACTTCGGTAATAGACAACCCCAAAACCACCTCTAAATACCCAGTAATACTTACAATTTCAGAGGACCAAACAAACTCACCATCGGCATCTCGTAGCTCAAAAACTTTATTTCCTAATTCATCCTCCTGAACTGCAAGCCAATCGCTAGTGGCTGTTAGTTTTGCAGCAGATGTATCTATAGTCCATTTAGTTACCAAACTCGGGTAATCGCCAGAAACTAAAGCTGCTGTGGGAGAGGTAGAACCGACATAACCTGTTCCTACTGTATAAGATTCAAAATCTTCTGACCATAAAACTTGAGCGTAAATTGAAACCGAACTTGAACAAAAACATAGATATAACAATAGTGTACAGGATGATTTCATAATATTATTTTTAGTATTTTATTATTGATATTAACAAATATATCTAAAAATTTTGAATAAAAAAACAGTAATGATTGATCTAAACTTTGCTAGATTGACCTCTAAATTTCAACTCTCAAAATTCTATATTCAAGTTTCAATCCTTATATTTGCACCAAAGCCCCTCTAAGGGCATTAAAAACAAGTATATGACACTTTTATCGATCTTTTTCGGATTTATGGGAGGCTACGAATGGGTTTTAATCCTTTTAGCTGTCCTTTTATTATTTGGTGGTAAAAAAATACCAGAGCTTATGCGTGGTTTAGGTAGCGGAATTAAAGAATTTAAAGATGCATCCAAAGAAGAAAAAGACCAATTAGATAGCAAAGAAGAGTAATCCTTAATTTCAAGCCTTGAAAAATTTTTCCGCTCTAAGCGAAATCAAAGAATCCTTAGCTAAGGGTTCGGTGAGCTGCAAATCGTTGGTAGAATACTACCTCGACCGTATTATAAAACACCAAGAGTTAAATATATTTTTAGAAGTGTTTTCTGAAACTGCACTAGTGCAAGCCCAAAAAGTTGATCAAAAACTACAAGAAGGTACTGCAGGTAGATTAGCAGGAATGGTCATTTCTATAAAAGACAATATTTGTTTTAAAGGGCATAAAGTTTCGGCATCGTCTAAGATATTAGAAGGTTTTGAGTCGCTTTATAGTGCTACTGTAGTAGAACGTTTATTAGAAGAAGATGCCATTATTATTGGGCGTTTAAACTGTGATGAATTTGCTATGGGTTCTTCGAACGAAAACTCTGCTTACGGTACTGTTAAAAACCCTGTAGATCCAAGTAAAGTTCCTGGAGGCTCCTCTGGAGGTTCTGCAGCTGCTGTGGCTACCGACTTATGTCAGTTAGCTTTGGGTAGCGATACTGGAGGTTCTATTCGTCAGCCTGCAGCATTTTGTGGTGTGGTGGGTATGAAACCTACTTATGCTCGTGTTTCCAGATTTGGATTGATTGCTTACGCATCTTCATTCGACCAAATAGGTCCTTTAGCAAAGTCTGTTGAAGATGCTGCTTTGGTAACCGAAATAATGGCGGGTAAAGATGAGAATGATTCTACGAGTTCTTCTGTTCCTGTAAGTTCTTACAGTAATTTAGATGCTCCAGTAGAAAAAAGAAAAATTGCTTATTTAAAAGAATATATCGATAGCCCAGGTTTAGATCCAGAGATAAAAGCCAATTTCTTACAATTAATTACCAATTTAAGAGCTAAAGGTCATACTGTAGAAGAACAAACCTTTTCTTATTTAGATGTTATGGTTCCTGCGTATTACGTACTAACCACTGCCGAAGCTTCTTCTAATTTGGCTCGTTTCGATGGCGTTCATTTTGGGTATAGAAGTCCGAATGGACACGATTTAGAGAGTACTTATAAAATGTCGAGAACTGAAGGTTTTGGCGAAGAAGTAAAACGTAGAATTATGCTCGGTACTTTTGTATTGAGTTCTGGTTATTACGATGCTTATTATACAAAAGCACAGCGTGTACGTAGGTTAATTCAAGATAGAACAAAGGCTATTTTTGAAGATTTCGATTTTGTACTAATGCCAACTACCCCAAGTACAGCTTTTGAAATAGGTAGAACAAACGAAGATCCTACCGTAGCATATTTAGAGGATATATATACCGTACATGCTAACTTGGCAGGGGTTCCAGCAATTTCTTTACCGCTGTGGAACTCTTCAGAAAACATGCCAATTGGTGTGCAATTAATGGCGCCTGAATTTAGAGAAGAAGCTCTTTTTGCTTTTTCTAATCAACTAATGAAGCATAAAAACTAGATGAATAACTTACGCAAGTTTCTGATTTTTTACTTTTTAAGTCTTGGCTTTTTTGCTTCGGCTCATAACGAAGAGAATAAAGATAGCTTGAAAGTTGTTTTTTTAGACGATCCTCTAGTTGCGAATTTCGACAGTATATTATTGGCAAACTACGCCTATACTGAGCATTTATTTGGAGCTGAGTTAAACACAAATTCTGTAATACCGGATTTTTCGGATAGTATTTATGAATTTCGAATTAAAGAATTGGACGCTCAAACTCCGATTAATTTAGTCTTTAACCCTTATGTAAAGAACTATATAAACGTTTATACCAAGCAAAGAAGAACCCAGATGTCTCGTATGATGGGTTTGGCAGAATACTATTTCCCTATGTTCGAGGAGGTATTAGATCAGTTTAATTTACCTTTAGAATTAAAGTACCTAGCCATTGTAGAATCGGCTTTAAACCCAAGAGCTAAATCGTGGGCAGGTGCAACTGGCCTATGGCAGTTTATGTACAATACAGGTAAGGAATACGATTTAAAAGTAAGTTCTTATGTAGATGAACGAATGGATCCATATAGAGCTACTGTAGCTGCTTGTATGTATTTTCAAAGCTCCTATAAAGTTTATGGCGATTGGTCTTTAGTATTGGCTTCATATAACTCTGGTAGAGGAAATGTAAATAAGGCTATTCGTCGTTCTGGAGGACATAAAAACTTTTGGAAAATAAAACGATTTTTACCTAAAGAAACACGCAGTTATGTACCTGCTTTTATAGCTGTTTGTTATGCCATGAATTACGCACAAGAACACGGTATAACTTTGGAAAAACCCAAAGTATCGCATTACGAAATAGATACTATTGAAGTTAAGTATCAGATTGATTTTGAGTATTTGTCTTCCTCATTAGAGATTTCTATGTCTGAGTTAGAATTTTTAAATCCAGCTTATAAGATTAATGTAATCCCACATATTAGCGGACGTAAATATTACTTAACACTTCCTATTGAAAAGATGGGTGTTTTTGTAGCCAACGAAAAAGAAATCTATGCTCACTTTATAGATTTAAATACACAAAAACAAAAAGCATATCCCAAGTATTCTGAGAAAGATGAGCGTGTTGTACATCGAGTAAAAAATGGAGAATATTTGGGTAAAATTGCTAGTCGTTATGGCTGTTCTGTTTCTAAAATTAGAAAGTGGAATAACTTAAAGAACGATAATATTAGAGTTGGGCAACGTTTAATATTATATATACGACCTGATCGCGTTTAGCGTTCTCTACTCGTATTCTTTTAAAACACCCCTTTTATGAAATCATCCTATTTATACCTGTTTTTACTAGTGTGTATTGGTTTTTATGCTTGTAAACAAAACACAAAGGACGGACTTAAACCTGCTACTTCACGATCTGTTCTCCCACCTAATACGGGTAATATATCAGAATTGGTAATTGTTATTCCCGATAACTTATGGAGTGGTTCTACGGGAAAAGAATTAAAAAACATATTTCAGACCAATGTATTGGGCATTCCACAACAAGAAGCTTTGTTTGATGTTTTCGCAATAAATCCATCACAGTTTTCTAGTATTTTTCAAACACATAAAAACATACTTTGGTTGTCTATAGACGAGAGAAAATCTGTGAGTAGAACCGAAGAAAAATGGGCTAAAAATCAATTGTTTGTATCTGTAAAAGCTAATACAGAAACAGAACTTACGAATTTACTAATTGAGCAAGGTCCAAAAATAAGTGATTGGTTTTTACAAAAGGACTTAAGTAGGAGGGTTGTAAAACTTAAAAAATCAGCAGAAAAAGAAATTCAAAAAGAAATTCTAAGTGCCTATAATTTCCAAATACTTATTCCAGAAGGATATAAGATAGCGATTGCAGAGGAGGATTTTATTTGGCTCAGAAGAGACAAGCCAAAAGTAAATGTTATTTCAAATTTATGGGTGCAGACAATTCCCTATACAAGCCCAAAACAGCTTAGTAAAGAGTATTTAATTCAGCTAAGAGATTCTTTAGGAAGAACACACGTTGAGGGTGCAAGACCGCAGTCTTATATGACCACGGAAATGCTTTACGAACCCGACTTTAACTTGGTTTCAGAAAATCCATATACCTTAGAAATGCGTGGTTTGTGGACTATGGTAAACGATTTTTTAGGAGGTTCATTTATTTCCTATACAAAACTCGATGAAGCTAATCAGCGAATAATTTATACTGAAGGATTTTTATACTGCCCTAAAGAACGAAAACGTTTTCATATACAGGAGCTAGAAGCGGTTTTGTATAGTTTTAACTAAGCATACTTTCGAGTATCGGTTTACTAGCAAATAACCTTATAAGTTTTAACTTTCAACAAACTAAAATAGGCATATATAAATCCAAACTTAAAGAGCATTACGGTTATATCTTTGAAGATGCCTTACTGGAAAAAATTTGCAATGTCTCAAAATATAAAAAAGTAAGTTCAGACGAAGCATACCTTAATATTGGCGAGACTATACAGTTTATGCCTCTGCTAATAAAAGGTGCTATAAAAGTAAGTCGAGTAGATGCAATTGGAAATCAAGTCTTTTTGTAATATATAGAAAAAGACGATACTTGTGCTATGTCTTTAAGTTGTTGCTTGGGAAATAAAAAGAGCTCAATTATTCCCTTAGCAGAAGAGGAAACAGAATTGCTCTTAATTCCTGTAAACTACCTAAACGAATTGTTGTGTAAATACAGTTCTTCGAAAAGCTATATTTTCGATTCATATAACACACGTTTAAAGGAGATGTTGAAAGTAATAGACAGCTTAGCTTTTATGAATATGGAGCAGCAAAATCTAGTGAAGTTAGCTAGAAATATGGTATACTTATTGACTTGCTGACTCGCATCTGAATAAGTAGAATTAGTAGCACTTAATTTGTTTCAAATAAAAAAGTATGTACGAACTGTTAGGGTATTTTAGTGCCATTATTATTGGAGTAACACTAGGTTTAATAGGCGGAGGAGGTTCAATACTCACAGTACCCGTTTTGGTTTATATTATGGGAATCAATCCTGTTTTGGCAACTGCATATTCTTTATTTATTGTAGGGCTATCTGCCTTAGTAGGAGCTTTTAAAAACGGCAAACTAGGTAATATAGATTATAAAACTGGATTCGTTTTTGCACTGCCTTCTTTTATTGCTGTATACTATACTCGGAGAATATTGGTGCCAGCCATTCCTCAAGAAATCTTTAGTCTTAACCGATTTGTACTCACCAAAGACATGGGTGTCATGTTGTTTTTTGCTTTTGTAATGTTCTTAGCTGCTATATCTATGATAAAAGGAAGGGCAGCATCTACGAGTGTTAAAAACAAAGATTTTAATTATCCTCTAATAATTATAGAAGGTTTATTTGTTGGTGCTATAACTGGACTAGTTGGTGCTGGTGGTGGATTTTTAATAATTCCAGCCTTGGTTTTGTTAGCAGGTTTACCCATGAAAAAAGCAGTGGGCACTTCTCTAATGATTATTGCTATAAAATCGTTAATTGGTTTTACTGGCGATTTGGCAAATGAGCTTGTTATAGACTGGGAATTCTTATTTTCTTTTAGTGCTTTATCAGTAGTTGGAATTATTTTGGGTACCTATTTAAGTAAGTCTATACAAGGAGATAAATTAAAAAAAGGATTTGGGTATTTCGTATTAATGATGGCAATTACCGTAATTATAAAAGAACTCGTTTTATGAAAATTATAGGGAAAGGATCTAAGTCCTTTAGTATTTTACACAATAAGTGTCCGCGTTGTAGTAAGGGTGATTTTTTCTATTCTCATCCTTATCATTTAAAATATTTTGGGAAAAAACATTATAATTGTAGTAACTGTGATTTGAAATTTGAACGAGAACCAGGATTCTTTTTCGGTTCTATGTTCGTTTCCTACGCTTTAAGTGTCGCTCTATTTGTGGCTTGGTGGATTGCTAAATCTGTTCTTTTCCCTCAAATGCCAGCAGGCGAAATGGTGCTAGTGATGATTGTATTGCAAGTTGGTTTTGCTCCCTTAAATTTATATCTCGCCAAAATTACTTGGCTCAACTTGTTTGTAAAGTTTGATGAAGATTTTACAAAATAAATTAATATTTAACATTCCTAATTTTCTAGTACTGTAGTAGATTAGCAAAAAAGAATACGCATGAAAGTAGAACAAATATATACCAAGTGTTTAGCCGAAGCGGCTTATTATATAGAGTCTAATGGCGAGGCTATAATTATAGATCCTCTTAGAGAAATAGAGCCATATATAGAAAGAGCAGCACTTGGGAACGCTAAAATTAAATACATTTTAGAAACACATTTTCATGCCGATTTTGTTTCTGGTCATGTTGACTTAGCTAATAAAACAGGTGCTACCATTGTCTTTGGACCAACAGCAACAACAAATTTCGATATGAAAACTGCTATCGATGGTGAAATTCTTGAATTTGGTAATGCCAAGATTAAAGTAATTCATACGCCAGGACATACTATGGAATCTACCTGTTATTTATTAATGGATGAGACTGGAAAGGAAACTGCTTTATTTACAGGAGACACCCTTTTTATAGGCGATGTTGGTAGACCAGACTTAGCTATAAAAACTTCACTTTCTAGAGAAGATTTAGCGGGATATTTATTCGATTCATTACGAAACAAAGTAATGCCTTTAAGCAATGAGATTATTGTTTATCCAGCGCATGGTGCGGGTTCTGCTTGTGGTAAAAATATGAGTGAAGAAACTTTCGATACTTTAGGAAATCAGAAGACTACAAACTATGCACTTAGAGCCGATATGACAAAGGAAGAATTTGTTACCGAATTACTTGCTGGAATCCTACCGGCACCTCAGTATTTCCCTAAAAATGCTTTAATGAACAAGTCTGCAGACAATAAGTCTTTTGATTCGATTATAGAAAAAGGAACAAAAGCTTTAAGCTTAAACGTGTTTAACAAAGAAGTAGATAACGGTGCTTTGATACTTGATGTTCGACACCAAAAAGACTTTATTAAGGGCTATATTCCTGGTGCTTGGTTTATTGGTATTGACGGTGGTTTTGCTCCTTGGGTTGGAAATTTGATTAACGATATAAATCAAAAAATAATTTTGGTTTGCCCAAAAGAAAGAGCCAAAGAAGTTGTTACTAGATTAGCTCGTGTAGGTTACGATAATACAGTAGGGTTTTTAGAAGGTGGTTTTAAAACTTGGACTCAAGCAGGAAATAAAATTGAGACCGTAGCACAAGAATCTGCCGAAGAATTTGCCCTAGCTTATGAAGATGGGATTGATGTTTTAGATGTTCGTAAACCTGGCGAATATAGTGCTGAGCATGTTGAAAATGTTAATCACCTACCTTTAGATTATATATTTAATCATTTAAATAAAATAGATACCGATAAAACATACCATGTACACTGTGCTGGTGGTTATCGTTCTGTAATTTTTATTTCTATTCTTAAAGCAAAAGGTTTTAGTAAACTAATTGATGTTGCTGGTGGTTATGGTGCTCTTAGACAGACAGCAGTTCCAAAAACAGATTTTGTTTGCCCTACGGTAATCAAGAGTAATTAAACTACATTTACATCAACAAAAAACAATGACTATGAAAGACATAAAAGTATACGGTGCCGACTGGTGTTCTGACTGCATAACTGCAAAGAAATTTTTAGATTCAAAAAACGTTGCCTACGAATACATAGATATTACCGACAACGATACTGCTATTGCATTTTTAGAAAAAGTGAATAATGGAAAAAGAATTATTCCTACCCTTTTAATTGATGGAGTTAGTTATACCAATCCCGGAATCCCTGGTTTAATAAACTTGACTAAATAACAATTCAATTAGCTCAAGTATAAGTTGGTAAAGAGCTTGTATAAAACAAAAAAGGCTTCCTAAATTGGGAAGCCTTTTTTATGAACTTAAAGTTGCATGTTAAAGATTGTATTAGAAATAAGAGTATAGTTTTTCATTCTATAAACTTATAATT
>CESE01099766.1_pt1 | contig 11118 bp, 10 predicted proteins | sample 350271 | NCBI WGS metagenome assembly CESE01 (sample SAMEA2621536, study PRJEB7988) | marine metagenome | isolation source: saline water (ENVO:00002010), including | reverse complement strand
ATTGTATTGTATTCATTGACAATTCTATAACAAATTATCATTTAATGTGTCAAGTAAAATCGACTACAAAATATTGTGAATAAATTCTGTCCTAAACTAAATAAACTAATTTGTACTATGTTCTATTTCAAACTAAAAAGACCCATTAAACAATGGGTCTTTTTATATAATTCAGCAATTTTTACTAGAATTAATTAGCAATTAAAACAATAGTAGCTGGAATATCAATACTTTCATTATAAGCATAGTCAAAGAGTAGATCCATAGAGCTAGAGGTTAAGTTAGAAATAGTTAACACATAAATATCCGTACCATTTTGAATTGTTAAAACAGAACCATCGACTAGCCATATTCCACTAAGATCCAAAATGGATTCTTCTCCATCTTCACATAAAACGATATTATCATCCATAGAAACAGAGTTGTCTGGATGGAATTCAAAAAGGTTATCATGGGTACATATTGGTATTAAATCGGTTAAAAGAAGTAAATCTATTTCTGTTTCTCCTAAGTCTCCTGTAACAGATTGGATTAACCAACTACTTTCTTGTAATACAGTCGCAGCATCGTACGTACAGTCAGCGGCTTCTAAAGCTTCCGCATTATAATTTAGAGCAAATGAATCCATACAACCAGTAATATAATTACAATTAGCAGATTCTTCAGCGTCGGCATTGTAATTTAGGGCGAGTTCATCCATACATCCAGAAATAGGATCGTCTTCGCAACTGTTAAAGGCAATTGGAAAAGCCAAAAGCCAAATAAATTTCTTTAAGTTCATTTTGTTTGATTTTTAGGCAATTTACAATTCTTCTGTGTAAATCTTACCAGAACAATGATCTTTAACAGAACCCGTTACTGAAGCCAGTATATTAATTTTATTTTTCATTTTCATCAATCCTAAAAAAGCAAAAGCCATCGCTTCTTTACTTTCAATTATTTTTGGATCTGTTTTTAACAAAACTGAATTTGATAAAACATTTACTCTAGTCAATAAAAATTCGTTAAACACTCCACCACCCGACACCAATATATGTTTTAATTTATATTGAGAAAAAACAGCAACCAATTGTATGGCAACGTGTTCGGTAAAAGTTCGTAAAATAACAATTTCTGATCGTTTTCTTTTATTCAATAATGGCAAAATAAATTCTTGTACCCATTCCCATGCAAGTGATTTAGGTAATGGATTATTATAGAAATTCAGTTTATTTAGTTCAGTTAACAGTTCCATATCAACTGTTCCCGATTGAGCTAACAAACCTTTATTATCAAATGGAATGCCTAGTTTTTCTGCCCAAATATTTAAAACGATGTTTACTGGACAAATGTCAAATGCTATTCTTTCGCCTTTGCAATCAAAAGAAATATTAGAAAATCCGCCTAAGTTTAAACAGGCATCGTATTCAGAAAACAATAGTGCATCAACAAAAGGAACTAATGGAGCTCCCTGCCCTCCAAGCAAAACATCTTGAATTCTAAAATCGTAAGCTATTGGAGTTTTTAATAGATCGTAAATCGGTATAGGATTTCCAATTTGTAACGTTATTCCTTTCTCAGGTTGATGAAAGACAGTATGACCGTGAGAAGAAATTAAATCAATTTTAGAAATTCTATGATGCTTAATAAACAAATTCGTTTTTTCAGCCATAAAAAGACCAAAGTCATCTGCAAGTTTATTGAGTATATTAGAATTTACATTTGGAGCGTTTCTAAGTCTTTCTTTAAAAGAGTCTGAATAATAGAAAGTTTGAAAGGCAGATATTTCGTAAGTCCAGGTCTTGTTGAAAGTAAAATTACAATACGCTATATCTAAACCATCTAGAGAAGTTCCAGACATTAATCCGATTACAAAATAGTCTTTCATGCTAAAGGAATTTTAAGGAAGCTAAATTGGTCAAAATAATGTATTTTTGTAGCGATTTTAGAAAAAACTATTTAAAAACTACCTAGGATGAATTTCGAATTAAGCGAAGAACATAAGATGATACGCGATGCGGCAAGAGATTTTGCACAAGCAGAACTTTTACCTGGTGTAATAGACAGAGATGAAACCCAAACTTTCCCACACGAGCAAATAAAAAAAATGGGCGAATTAGGATTCTTAGGAATGATGGTTTCGCCCGAATATGGTGGAGGTGGAATGGATACTATTTCTTATGTTTTAGCGATGGAAGAGATTTCTAAAATAGATGCATCTGCCTCGGTAGTGATGTCTGTAAATAACTCCCTCGTTTGCTGGGGTATAGAAAAGTTTGGTAATGAAGCTCAAAAGCAGAAATACCTAACTAAACTTGCTACTGGAGAAATGATTGGTGCTTTTTGTCTTTCTGAGCCTGAAGCTGGATCTGATGCTACTTCTCAAAGTACAACAGCTATAGACAAGGGAGATCACTACTTGGTAAACGGTACAAAAAACTGGATTACAAACGGAAACAATGCTTCTGTATATATTGTTATAACTCAAACGGATATTGAAAAAGGACATCGTGGAATTAACGCTCTTATTATAGAAAAAGGTGCTGAAGGGTTTGTTGTAGGTAAAAAAGAAAATAAAATGGGTATTCGTGGTTCCGATACGCATTCTTTAATGTTTACAGATGTTAAAGTTCCTAAAGAGAATCGTATTGGTGAAGATGGCTTCGGATTTAAATTCGCTATGAAGACACTTTCTGGTGGTAGAATCGGGATCGCTGCTCAAGCATTAGGTATTGCTTCTGGTGCTTTAGAATTGGCCTTACAATATTCTAAAGAACGTAAGTCTTTTGGTAAACCAATTTGCGAACACCAAGCAATTGCTTTTAAATTAGCAGATATGGCTACAGAAATTGAAGCTGCTCGTTTATTATGTTTAAGAGCTGCTTGGCATAAAGATTCTGGAATCGACTTTACTGAATCTGGAGCTATGGCAAAACTATTCTCTGCCGAAAAAGCAATGCATATTACTACAGAGGCTGTACAAATTCACGGTGGATACGGATTCGTAAAAGAATACCATGTTGAACGTTTAATGCGTGATGCGAAAATTACACAGATTTATGAAGGTACTTCTGAAATTCAGAAAATAGTAATTTCTAGATCTATTCTTAAATAGAGCATTTTAGACTATAATTTCAAAAATGATTGCCCTCACAGGTAGTCATTTTTTTTTGTTCCAAACTATAGCATTGTGACATGAGTTTAGCAAACTCTTTCATAAATATGCCAAAGTGTATAAACTAAGACCTAAGCATGATATAATAGTAATCTCAGCTTGTAAATCCCGCCAATTTTTCTATTTTTGTAATTGAAATGTTAAAAACATACCAATCACATAATAACTGTTGTTGCACAAGATTAAGTATTTAATTTCTGTGGGCAATAGTGCTATGTATATAAATCATAACCTATCCCTTCGGATGGGTTTTTTAGTATTAAAACATGAAGCAATTCGATAAGAATATTTTAGATGTAATTGGGAATACACCCATTATAAAATTGAATAAAGTTGCCACAGGTGTCGCTTCTTCAATTTATGTGAAGTTAGAGTATTTGAATCCCGGAGGATCTATAAAAGATCGTATGGGGGTTTATTTATGCGAGCAAGCTGTAAAACGTGGTGATTTAAAACCAGGCGGTACAATTGTAGAATCAACTTCTGGAAATACAGGAGTAGGGATTGCACTATTTGCTGCTATAAACGGTTATAAATGTGTTTTTGTGATGGCTGATAAGCAATCTCAGGAAAAAATTGACAACCTTAAATCTTTTGGAGCAAAAGTACTGGTATGCCCTACGGATGTAGATCCAGAAGACTCAAGATCGTATTATTCTGTTGCTGCTAACTTAGCAAATTTACCGAATTCAGTATTCTTAGATCAGTACGGAAATATGGATAACGGTCAGTCGCATTTCGAAATAATAGGTCCTGAAATTTTTGAGCAAACTAAAGGAGAATTCGACACTCTAATGGCGGGTATAGGAACTGGTGGAACTATTTCTGGTTGTTCTCGTTACCTCAAACCAAAAATGCCTCACTTAAAATCTGTTGCTATAGATTGTGAAGGTTCTATATTAAAAGAATACCACGAAACTGGAAAGATGGGTGAAGCCTATAGTTATTTAGTTGAAGGAATTGGAGAAGACTTTTTACCAGCTAATGTATTGTTCGATCAAATTGACTCTATGGTAAGAGTTGGAGATGAGGAGTCTTTCCACATGACAAGACGCTTATTAAAGGAAGAAGGTATTTATGCTGGTGGTTCTAGTGGTTCTGCTGTAGTTGGAGCAATTAGATATGCTGAAAGTTTAAAGAAACCAGAACGTATTCTAGTGATTTTACCAGATTCAGGTAATCGCTATGCTTCAAAAATCTACAATGAAGCTTGGATGCAAGAAATGGGTTATATAAAACAAGATACTCCCAAAGACGAATTAGATTTACAAATCGATAAAATCCTATTAAATGCATAAAAATAATTTACAAAAAGGTACAAGAGCTATACATGTAGGAAATGAGCCGGATGAAGTAACAGGTTCTGTAATACCTCCTATATATCAAACATCAACTTTTGTACAATCTAGCCCAGGAGAACATAAAGGATACGAGTACACACGTTCTCACAACCCTACACGTACTCGTTTAGAAACATGTTTAGCTTCCTTAGAGAATGCCAAGTACTGCTTAGTCACTTCTAGTGGTATGGCTGCGGTTTCCTTAATATTTCAATCCTTTCCACAGGGAACAAAAATCCTTTGTGGCGATGATGTTTACGGTGGAACGTATAGAATATTAAACACCATTTTTAACGATCGTTTTGAGCTCAAACACGTAAATACTACGGATGTAGATTCTGTAAAAGCAGAATTGAATTCCTTCAAACCAAATTTAGTTTGGTTAGAATCGCCTACAAATCCTATGTTACAGATAAGCGACATTAAAGCTATTTGTGAGGCTTCACATGGTGTAAATGCTAAGGTGGTTGTAGACAATACCTTTATGAGTCCATACTTCCAGAATCCATTGGACTTGGGAGCAGATATGGTAATGCATTCTTTAACAAAATACATTAATGGGCACAGTGATGTAGTTGGTGGCGCAATTATGTTAAACGATACCATACAATTTGATAAGTTGTGGTATTTACAAAACTCTATGGGACCTAGTCAGTCTCCATTCGATAGTTGGCTAGTACTTAGAGGAGTTAAAACGCTAGCTTTACGTATGCGAGCTCATGCAAGTAATGCAATAGAAATTGCAAAGTACTTAGGGGCGCATCCTAAGATAGATAAAGTTATTTATCCTGGATTAGAATCTCATCCTCAGCACGAATTAGCTAAAAGACAAATGTCTGGTTTTGGCGGTATGTTAAGTGTTTATATCAAAGGTGGAATAAAAGAAAGTAAAACATTTTTAGAAGAAGTTAAATTGTTTGCCTTAGCAGAAAGTTTAGGGGGTGTAGAAAGTTTAATTGAACATCCTGCAATTATGACTCATGCTTCTGTGCCTATAGAAGAAAGAGCAAAACTCGGTATTGCCGATAATTTTGTACGTATTTCTGCTGGAGTAGAAGATATTGAGGATCTAATTGCTGATTTATCTAATGCTTTAGACCGTATTTAAGTCCAATTGCAATCAGCTTTTTCTTTCTAAACAGGTATATTATGAAAGAAGAAATACAACAAAGACTAAAAGAAATTGAAGTCTATTTAAAAGGATATATGGATGAGGGGAAGCATTTTTTTGCTTCCTCCTCTTTTCAATCACATAGTATTCCTATGCTTCATATACTCAATAGCATTGCTCCAAACTTTCCTATTTACTTTATTGATACTGGATTCCATTTTCCAGAAACTTTGGAGTTTAGAGATCAGGTTACAAGTCAACTAAATTTGAATGTTAAAAGCCAAAGAAGTGCTACCTCATTGGTAAACCAATTAACTAAGGAAGACCGTTTTCTGTTTCAGTCTGATCCTAGCTATTGCTGTACTATAAATAAAACACAGCCAATGGATAGCCTTATGATGCAGTATGACATTTGGATTACAGGAGTTCGGAAAGATCAAAACACCAACAGAAGTACCATGGGTTATGAAGCAGAAGGACCTCATAATACAATGCGTTTTCATCCTATGATTCATTGGAGCAGCAAAATGATATGGGAATACCGAAAAACGCATAATTTACCAACACATCCACTCGAAGAGCAAGGGTTTTTAAGTATTGGATGCTTACCCTGTACACAGAAATTCTCTCTGGAAACTGAGAATGATAGAGGCGGAAGATGGAAAGGAATGAAGAAAAATGAATGTGGATTACATACCGATTTAATTAAATAAGATGAAAATACTTATTACTGGAGGTTTAGGCTATATAGGCTATACATTAATAGAGGAGCTTAAGGGATTATCTAGTCGCGAAAATAAAATTGTGATTTACGATAATATGTCCCGAAACGAATTTTCACTTTTAAATGCTCATCATTTAAATGGTGAGAATATACGTTTTGTAAAAGGAGATCTACTCGATAACCATAAACTTCAAAAAGAAGTGAAAAATGCAGATGTAGTTATTCATTTAGCTGCCATAGTAACCACTCCTTTCGAAGATAAATTCTTTCATCATTTTGATCAAGTTAATCACTGGGGTACAGCAAATTTAGTTTCTGCAGTTGAAGAAAGTGATGTAAAACATTTTATCTATCTGAGTTCTATTTCCGTGTATGGTAATAATGAGGCCTTAGTTGATGAGAATACTTTGGTAAATCCAGATTCGTCTTACGGCATTAGTAAATACCAAGCAGAGAAACACGTACAGCGTTTAATAAAGAAGATTCCTACACATATTATAAGATCTGGGAATGTTTACGGTTATAATCCTGCAATACGTTTAGATGCGGTAATTAACAGATTTATGTATGAGGCACAATTTGAAGGGCGTATACGTATTAATGGAAATGGGTCTCAATACCGTGGTTTTATATCGGTGTTGGAAATTAGTCAAATAATTACCTCTTTGGTTCAAAACTCTAGCTATATTTCTGGTACCCATCTAGCGGTAACAAAATCGCTAAGTATGAACGATGTATTAGAAGCAATATTAAAAATATATCCTGATACAGAGTTTATTCACAGCAACGAAAATATGCGTATGAAATCTATAAAAATTGCCACCCCTACTAAAATAATTGAAGATTTAAAAATAAGAATCTCTAATTTTAATGATGAATTAGTAACTTTTAAGAAATCTTTTATTCAATAGACATGAATTATTTATTACTAGATCAAGAAACCGATCGACTTTGTTTTAGAGCACTTGTAAAAGAAGATTTTAACTCATGGGTTCCCTTTTTTGAAGACAAAGAAATACTAACTTATTTTGGGATTGATACCAACTTGAGTCAGGAGCAGCTTTGTGAGAATTGGTTTGCAAAAGTATTTTATAGATACAAGAATAATTTAGGAGGTATGAACGCTATAATTCTCAAAGAAACAGGTGCTTTAGTTGGCCAATGTGGCCTACTTATTCAAACCGTAGAAGGTAAAGACAGATTAGAAGTTGGTTATTCTTTATTACCTCAATATAGAGGGTTTGGATACGGCACAGAAGCCGCAGTTAAATGTAAGGAATTTGCCTTTGAAAATTCATTAGCAGAAGCTTTGATGTCAATGGTTCATGTTGATAATAAAGCATCAGAAAAAGTAGCCCTAAAAAATGGAATGCAACTAGAATCGGTTATAGAGTACGATGGAATGATGGCTAAAATTTATACTATTCAGAAAGGATGAATATTTTAGGAAATAAGAAAAAATCAGAAGTCATTTATGAGCACCTTAAACTAGGTGTATTAATTGCTATTTCTAACAGAAACCACTGTATTGTTAGGGATTTATTTAAAAAGTCGAAAGAAAAAAAGAGCCTGCCAACAGAAAAGATTCAGGGCTTTAAAATGGAAGTTGATGAGGTGTTTGGTTCTTTGAAGATTGATTTCTCAAAAACCTATGAATTCTATATCAAAGACCTTAAATTGTTCCCTCTTAAATAGTCCTAAGTATAAAATTCGATTGCATTTTCAAGCTAACAATAAAATTAAATAATGATTTTCAAAAAATTAGAAGAAGTTTTTGGCTATAAAAAATTTAGACCTCTACAAGAGGAAATAATTAACAGAACTATTGCCGGAAAAGACAGTTTGGTTTTAATGCCAACTGGAGGTGGTAAATCGATGTGTTTTCAAATCCCTGCACTTTGTTTGGAGGGCATTACAATTGTTGTATCTCCGCTTATTTCTCTCATGAAAGATCAGGTACAAGCCTTACAAGCTAATGGAGTAAAAGCGAGTTTTTTTAACAGTAGTCTTAGTCCTTTTGAAGAGAATACGGTTATTCGAAACGCAATATCTGGCAATACTAGAATACTGTATTTATCACCCGAAAAATTAATTGCAGTTAAAGACTCTTGGTTAAAACAATTAACAATTTCTTTAGTAGCGATTGACGAGGCACACTGTGTGAGTATGTGGGGACACGATTTCAGAAAAGAATACACACAACTTAATTCTTTCCGAAAATCGCTAGCTCATGTACCGTTTATTGCTCTAACAGCTACAGCAGATAAATCTACTCGAGTTGATATTGTTGAGCAGCTTGGCTTAGATAATTCAGAGCTCTTTATTTCCTCATTCGATAGAGAAAATATTAGTATTGATGTTAGAGGAAACATATCAAAAAAAGACAAACTTAATCAGATAGTAGATTTTATAAATTCCAAGCCCAACGAAAGTGGAATTATATATTGTTTGAGCAGGAAAAATACAGAAGAATTATCAGCTTATTTAAATTCTTGTGGTATAGATTCTAAATGTTATCATGCTGGGATGGATGGACTTAATAGAGCTCAAGTACAAACAGATTTTATAAATGATTCTAGTAAGATTATTGTAGCAACCATAGCATTTGGTATGGGGATAGATAAGTCTAATGTACGTTGGGTAATACACAGTAATTTACCTAAAAATTTAGAAGGTTATTATCAAGAAATTGGACGTGCAGGGAGAGATGGTTTGCCTTCTGAAACACTTTTATTTTATAGCATGCGCGATGTGGTATTATACCGTCAATTTGCAGAAGATAGTGCAAATGCTGAAATGCAAATAGATAAGCTAAATAGAATGTTGCAATTTAGCCAAGCAAAATCTTGCAGAAGAAAAATATTGCTTTCTTATTTTGGTGAGTTTTTAGCAGATAATTGTAACAACTGTGATGCCTGTAGTAATCCACCGAATAACTTTGAGGCGACTATAATCGCTCAAAAAGCATTGTCTGTAACTGCTCGAATGCAAGAAAAAGAACCCTTAGTGATGGCCGTAAATGTTCTTAGAGGTTCTCAAAGTGCAAAGGTTTTCGACAACAAATATCATTTACTTAAAACTTATGGAATAGGTAAGGATATAAGTTTTTACGATTGGAACGATTACTTTATACAACTCACTAATTTGGGTGCTTTAGAAATTGCTTATAACGAAAGTTCCGCACTTAAAATAACGCCTTATGGCTGGACAATACTAAAAGGAGAAAATACAATAGAATTATCTAAACCGATAGCAAAAGAAGACAAGAACAAGAAAAAAGCTACTAAAAAAGGAACTACCAAAGGAACAACAAATAAAGCCTTATATGAAGAATTACGTAGTATTCGTACACAATTGGCTAAAGAAGAAAATGTACCCCCTTATATTATCTTTAGCGACAAATCTTTAAACGATATGGTTAGTCTATTGCCTACAACAAGTTCAAACTTTTTAGATGTTTCTGGAGTAGGTCAGGCAAAATTAGAAAAGTATGGATCAAAATTCCTTGCAGTAATTAATGCATTTAAAACAAAACAAGAAAACACCTCATCAACTACAGTAGCTAGTTCGTTCGAACTTTATAAGCAAGGACTTTCTTTAGATGCAATAGCGAAAGAGCGAAAGTTAAAATCTACCACAATATTAGTTCATTTAGTTGATGCATTTATTGAGGGTAAAGAAATTGATTTAAGTTCTTATGTTTCAGAAGACAACATAAAGTTCGTACTCGATGCTTATGAAAAATGTGAGCAACCTTTGGCTATGAAACCTATATTTGATTTGTTAGAAGAAAAAGTTTCGTACAATGAGATTAGGGTTGCCTTAGCCATATTAAAAGTCAATAAACGTATTTAATGATTTTTATATTAGGACTAAACTATAATGTTTAATTTTAGCTAAAACTAACAATTTATGATGAATCCGATTATTATAGCAATTCCCATCTTTGTAATTCTGATTTTAGTAGAATTGTATTTAACCTTTAGAATTAAATCTGCCAGTTATACAAAACTAGATGCTTTTAGTAGTATTTCTATGGGGCTTGGGAGTGTGTTGGTAGGGATTGGAACTAAAATAATTATTTATTCGGCGTATTCTTTTGTTTATCAATACAGGTTGTTTCATTTTGAGATGATCTTGCCCTTTATTATTTTATTATTCTTCTTAGACGATTTCTGTTATTATTGGTTTCACCGTTTAAGTCATAGTACACGCTTTTTGTGGGCTTCGCATAGTATTCACCACTCTTCACAGAAATACAACCTTTCTACCGCACTTCGTCAAACTTGGACAGGAGATTTAACGGGTACATTTTTGTTTTGGCTTATTTTACCTTTTATTGGCTTTTCTCCAGAATGGGTAATGACGATGAAGGCGATAAGTTTAATTTATCAATTTTGGATTCATACCGAAGTGATTACAAAATTACCACGATGGTTTGAGCTCTTATTTAACACGCCTTCTCATCATAGAGTTCATCATGCAGTACAGGCACAATATTTAGACCGTAACCATGCAGGTGTATTAATTATATGGGATAAACTTTTTGGTACTTTTGTTTTAGAAGAAGAAAAACCAGTTTATGGATTGGTAAAGAATATAAAAACTCACAATCCTTTTAAAATCGCTTTTGCTGAATGGGAGCTAATTTTTAAAGATTTAAAACTTAAAATTCCATTTTCCACAAAACTCAATTACTTTTTTAGGCCTCCGGGCTGGAGTCACGATCATTCTCGTAAGACTTCTGAACAAATGAGGGAAGAAAGAGATAAACAGAAGAAAAAGGAGT
>CESE01029020.1_pt1 | contig 11135 bp, 5 predicted proteins | sample 350271 | NCBI WGS metagenome assembly CESE01 (sample SAMEA2621536, study PRJEB7988) | marine metagenome | isolation source: saline water (ENVO:00002010), including | reverse complement strand
AAACGGAGTCTATCCTGATTATAAGACAGGAAACTGGAGTGAGGGTTTAACGGCCTACCTTGCAGACCACCTGTTTCAGGAAATGGATGGATTGGGGCATGAGTATCGAAAAGAAATGCTAGCAAGATATAAGAACTATGTCGCAGATGGAGCGGATTTCCCCCTCTCACAGTTTACCTCGCGCAACTCTGCGGCGTCTCAAGCCGTCGGCTATGGGAAGACACTTATGCTCTGGCATATGCTCCGAATTCAGCTGGGAGATGAATTGTTTCTTGCAGGGTTGAGGAAATTTTATGAAAAATACAAGTTCAAGCGTGCGACATTCGAAGATATTTCGGTACATTTTTCTGAGTTGACTGGTCTAGATCTTAGCGGATTCTTCAATCAATGGGTTGGCCGAACTGGCGCGCCAGAAATTTCTATTTCAGTTGAAGAGGTTATTGGCGATCGTGCTCGAATAATGTTTGCACAGATTCAGTCAGAAGACCCGTATGCACTTAGAGTGCCAATTGCACTCTATTATGAGGGAAGCGATATTCCAGAAATTTTTGATATCGATATCACCCAGCGACTCCAAGGCGTTATGGCTGATAATTATGATCAGCTGCGGGCTGTTCTAGTCGACCCCTATTTTGATGTGTTCCGAACCCTAGATAGGGAGGAGACGCCTCCCACCATAGGTGAGTTATTCGGTGCCGAGACAATTAGTTTTGTATTACCGCAAGGAAACCGGCAGCATTGGGCGCAGATGGCCGAGTCCTTCGCCGCGAGTGTCGATGCACAAATAATAAATGCAGAAGACATCTCTGAAATACCGCAAGATAGCTCGGTGTGGGTACTCGGGCGTGATAATCCATTTACACAAACCGTTTTTTCTGCAAGTGAATTGTATGGGGCAGAGATGAGTCCAGCCGGAATTCTCATAGGCGGGGAAGACATAGAATTTTCCGATAGGAGTAGCGTGCTAGTTTCACGCCACCCAGCGAATTCGGACCTTGCTTTGGGCTTCATAGATGTAGACAAGATGGTAGCGATGCCAGGAATGATTGAGAAGCTGCCGCACTACGGCAAGTATTCTTATCTGAGTTTCTTGGGCGATGAGCCCACGAATGATGTGAAGGGAGTCTGGTCAAGCCCGGATTCTCCGATGCAATGGGTCAAACCGGACCTTAAAGTTGCAGTAGATTTTGAGAATTTGCCAGCGCAAAAGCCGCTTACAGTGCTTCCTTCAAAGTATATGATTGATCAGTTGCGAGAACACACGGCTGAGCTAAGCTCCATAGATTTTCAGGGTAGAGGAATAGGGACGGAAGGCATCGATCTGGCTGCACAATATATTGCAGGACAATTTCGAACCGCCGGGCTACAGACCATTAATGGAACATACAGTCAAGAGTGGAATCAAAGCGTTGCTGGGAAAGGAAATGTCAAGATGGCGAATATTGTCGGTATGCTTCCAGGAATGAATCGGTCGCTTAGTGGTGAACCCGTGATCATTGGTGCCCACTACGATCACCTAGGAATCGATGCACAATCTGGCCGTCATTATCCAGGTGCAGATGACAACGCGGCGGGTATCGCAGCATTGATTGAGGTCGCGACTCAGCTCGCGCGAGCATTCACTCCGCAGCGACCGATTATCTTCGTTGCGTTTAGTGGAGAAGAGTCTGGCTTGCTTGGCTCGAAATATTTCGTTGATAATCCACCTGCTGGATTTCAGTCTAGTGACTTCTACGCAATGATTAACCTCGATGCTGTCGGGCGTCTCGATGGGCGAGATCTGCAGGTATTCGCTACCGATAGTGCTTATGAATGGCCCTTCATGGCTCAAGGGATTGGTTTTACCATCGGTGTAAACTCCACCTTTCCTGCTAACACGGTTGCTAGCAGCGACCATGTGAGTTTTTTGAATGCAGGCATACCTGCCATCCATTTATTTAGCGGCGTGCATGAGGATTATCATCAACTGAGTGATACTGCAGACAAGCTTGATCTAGCTGGGGCGGCTGATGTGGCGCTCTGGCTAGAAGAAGCTACAGTCTATCTTGCTGGCAATTCAGAACCGCTGCGCGTGACACTTGCAGGTGCGCCAGTTCAGGTTCAGTCGAGAGTTAGTGGAGAGAGATCTGCGAGCTTGGGCACCGTGCCTGACTTCGCTTTTTCTGGCTCTGGAGTGCGAATAAGTGGTGTAACTGCAGGCGGTGCTGCAGAACAGGCCGGTCTGCAGGCCGGAGATATCCTACTGGACTACAATGGGCGAGCCATGACCGACCTGCAAGTCTATTCCAATCTAATAAGAGAATCGGCCCCCGGCGACATCGTGCGCTTGGATGTTCAGCGCGATGCCCTGCGGTTTACAGTTGAGGCCACCTTGCAGGCACGCTAACGCAGCAAACCAAAGAGAAATGCTGCAAACAGGCAGAGCACGGAAAGCGTAATAAGGTGGCGGCTTGTGCCCGACTTCTTTGCCGCCCATTTGTACGCGTCCTCTTCCTCAACAAATAGACAATTATGAGTCTTTCTGAAAATTTTCATCGGATACTCCTTTCCAGTTGATAGCAGATTAGCGTGTATTACAACGCAGCAAGCTGACAAGCGATGGGCCGAATAAAGGCAAATTGCAGTTTAATAGTGACGAAATATGGTAGATACCCCCTTCGTAGGTCGATATACCAAAGGTTAGTCCGCTAAATGCTGAATGAATTTTGTGACTATTTGTTTCTATTTAGTAATCCTGAAAAATTAATGCGATATAGTTCAAATAAGATCTAGTATTTACACGAGGTAGTCCAGGCCTCGATAATCAAGAGCCACCCTCAGGGTACAAACATGACCAAGCTTCATCTCGGCGTATGTGGTTGCCTATTACTTATCCTGTTTTCCTTACCGCTTATGGCGCAGCAATCACTCCCTCAGCTCACACGGATTGACGAGCGCGTTGCAAATATCAATCTAGATGGTTTTGTCGACGAGGCAATTTGGAAGGGTATTCCAGTCGTCGACAACATGAAGGTCATCAACCCCGATACGTTAGCTGAAACGTCGTATGAGACTCACGTTCGTATGTTCTATACTGAACGTGGAATCTATATCTCCTCCGTAAATTATCAGCCACCAGGCACCCTTGTAGCACGGATGACGTCGAGGGATACGCGGCTAGACCGCGATGGCTTCGTTGTTGGAATTGATGCGTCGGGAGACGGCCTTTATGGCTATTTCCTGCGCATCAATCTCGGCGATTCGATGACTGATGCTTCATTGCTACCCGAACGCCAGATGAACATGCAGTGGGATGGCTCTTGGAATGGTCGCACTCAGGCGCTGGAAGATGGGTGGAGCGTGGAGTACTTCGTGCCCTGGTCTATGATGCCGCTTCCGCAAGTCGATGGCATAAGGCAGATTGGCCTCTATTTTGAGCGGCAGGTAGGTCACCTCGGCGGTGAAGCCTGGTCCAACCCTGCTCTGCCACGAACAGTGAATCAATATCTATCTGCTTTCGATAAATATGAATTGAGAGATATCGAACCCCGCAGACAACTGACGTATTACCCATTTGCGTCGACTGTGGTTGACAACATTTCAAATGAAAACAAATTCAAAGTCGGGTCAGAAATTTTCTGGCGACCCACAACAAACACACTTCTATCAGCCACGCTGAATCCAGATTTCGGCAACGTAGAATCAGATGATGTGGTGGTTAATTTAACGGCGTTCGAGGTATTTTTTCCAGAGAAGCGTTCCTTCTTTCTAGAGGGGCAAGATATTTTTAATACATCACCGCGTACGTCTGGGCGTGGTGGTCCGGGTGGGCCGATCTCATTGCTAAACACGCGCCGAATAGGCGGGTCTGCAATTTACGATGTGCCTGATAATGTAAACGTAGTGGCAACCGATTTGAGTCGTCCCACAGAGTTATTAGGCGCTGTCAAACTCGCGGGTCAAAACGGCAACTGGCGCTATGGTGCGCTAGTGGCTTCTGAGGGCGACACTGAGCTTCGTGGCACGCTCGATGATGGCGCCGGTATTGATCTGCAGGCGATAGGGCGAGACTTCACTATAGCTAGAGTGTTATACGAAGATACTGGTGCCGGTGGTCGGCGCTCTCTCGGCTGGATGGGCACAGACATCTCCCATCCCGACATAGAAGCGACAGTCAACTCGATAGATGCACATTACTTTTCCGCAGATAATCGCTGGGTAGTCGATGGCCAGGTTATGCATAGTGATGTGCAAGGCGTTACTGGAACGGGCGGCTTTGCCGACGTAAGTTTTCGCCCGCGAAGAGGTGTGCAACATACATTACGTTCGACTTACATAGACGACACGCTGGATATTAATGATCTAGGATTTCTAACGCGCAACGATCAGATGAATATGGATTACAGCTATTCCAGAATCGAGTCGGATATACCCGGTCTACGTCAGCGTTCAACAAGTATGTACTTTACGAATCAATGGAACACACAGGGCCAGCCAGTAAGGGTGGGGCTATTCTTCAATCGCGACTACACATCTCTCGATAACAATAAATTCGATTACAGCTTTCGCTATTTCCCAGAACGCATTGACGATCGTTTAGGCAGAGGCACTGGAGATTTTCGAGTCCAAGGCCGGTGGGGCGCAAATTTTGGTTACAGCACGAACCGCGCAGAGTCGATTTCCTATAATGTAAATTTGAGACTAGATCAAGATGAGTTAGGACCGGCTCGAACACGTGGCTCGGCAGGTATCGTGTGGCGGGCCAATGATAGATTCTCTACAGATTTAAGGCTCGACTATACGGATAGAGAAGCACTACTAGTGCACAAGGGCGATGGCAACTACACGAGCTTCGAATCGCATCAATGGTCTCCGCGCCTAGAAACGAACTATTTCATCTCAGCCAAGCAGCAGCTGCGTTTCACCATGCAATGGACAGCCCTGAAGGCTTTTGAAGATCGCTTTTGGAAGGTTAACCAAAATTCTCGAGATTTTCTGCAGCCGGTCGCCAATCCAGATTCAACGCCGGATGATTTCGTCATTAGCAGACTTACATTTCAGGCTAGGTATCGCTGGGAAATTGCGCCGCTTTCCGACTTGTTTTTGGTCTACACGCGCGGGAGTAATTTGCCACGAGATAAATTTCAGACATTTCAAGAGCTTTTGGAACAGTCGTGGACCGATAGAATTGTCGATACGATAGCAATAAAATTGCGATACAGGCTAGGCTCATAGAATGACAGGCACTGTATTTTAGATGCGCTTTGTAATATAAACGGTATAGTTCGTCGCTTAAACTTGCTCTCAATTAAGCATCGCCGTGAAAGCATCCGATATTCTTAGGCAGGCACTCAGGTAACTCTAATGCATTCTTCTCGTTTCAGTTCTATCGCCGCTAAGGCAATCGGTGTATTACTCATGACAGCAATACTATCTACTCACGCGCAGTCACAGAAAATCGTTATCGCTCACCGGGGTGCTAGTGGCTATTTACCCGAGCATACACTGCAAGCCAAGGCTATGGCCTTCGCCATGGGTGCAGACTATATAGAGCAAGATGTGGTGATGACAAGCGATGACCATATCATCGTTTTGCATGACATCACCTTAAATAGAACGACCGATGTTGCAGAACGTTTTCCCAATCGAGGAAGAGACGACGGACTCTATTATGCTATAGATTTTACTCTGGCAGAAATTCGGCAGCTACATGCGGGCGAGGCATTCAGAACAGAGAACGGTGAAAAAGTGCAGATTTTTGATAATCGGTTCCCAATTGGGAAATCAACTTTCAGCGTACCAACACTGGCCGAAGAGATCGAATTAATTCAGGGCATGAATAAATCAACTGGAAAGAACGTAGGCATTTACCCAGAAATTAAAGGCCCTGAGTTCCATCGCGAAGCAGGAAAAGATATAAGCACCGCTGTTGTTAAGATACTTAAATCTTACGGATACACCAGCAAGCAAGATAAAGTGTTCCTGCAAACATTTAGTTACGAAGAGCTAAAGATAATTCATGATGAAATTCTACCCGCGGAGGATGTTGACCTAAATCTCGTGCAGTTGATCGATGGTATCTCATCTAATCCATGGATGTTCGAAGAAGATGGCATGGATAGATTGTCAGCTTTCGCAGATGGTGTAGGCCCAGAAAAAGGTCTTGTGGTTTCGAGAGATTCAAAAAAGATGAATATTCAAGTAAGCGATTTCGTCGCGAGAGCTCACGAGGCAGGAATGCAAGTTCACCCCTATACTTATCGGCTAGATCCAGGGCAGGTGCCGGCTTATGCTGATAGCTTCGATGAACTATTAGATATACATTACTTTCGCGCGGATGTTGATGGCGTGTTTACTGACTTTCCCGATCGAGCCGTAGAGTTCTTGCGCAGCAGATAGCTCGAGATAGCAAGGTTTGTAACTAGAATTTGTAGCGAAGTCCAAGAAATGCAGCTCTCGGAGCTCCAGCACCCAAGAATACAGGGTTGGTCAAGTCTTCGATAATAGGCACTTCCAGCTCGCCTGGTTCTTCGCCCAGCAAACCAAAACTCTCGTATTCTCTATCGAACAGATTATCTACCTTCGCAAACACTTCGAGTTTTTCGCTGATATTGTAGCGCGCGCGTATACTAACAGTAGTATAGCCAGAGACTTTGTCTAGTTGATTGGATTCATCGCCACGTAAAACTTGCCCGCCATTACTTAGCACGTCGAGCCCTATGTTTAGGCCATTAGTGAAGAGATAGTCGCTGGAAATCTTGAATTGATGTTGTGGTATTCCGGGGATGCGATCACCCGCCCGCACGGCTACTTCACCTTCGTCGTCCGCAAATTCATGGTTTGGACTCAGTGCCTGAAAGTTGTCTTCAAAGGTCGCATCGATGTAGCTGTATGCTGCTAGCCAGCTGAACGCACGCCACTTTCCCTGCAAACTAGACTCTATGCCAGCTCTCCTTGTCTTATCGACATTCGCGAATAAGCCGGTGGAGCGACCGGTAGTTTGAAACAAGATGTCGTCTTTGTTCACTGTATGAAACAGCCCCAGCGAGTAGGCGATGTCTTTGATAAAGCCGCGTGACCCTAGCTCGAAACTCTTAGCAATCACATCATCCAGTGGCGGGTCGGCTAAGAAAGCATTGGGCAGACGACATTCCAAATCTACATCGCCAGGGTCTTCGCCGGCCTCTATTGCAAAGGCTACCGCTAGATCGAAGACGCCCTCATTACAGGCAAGTTCGATTGGTGTAGGAGCACGAGAAGATTCACTGTAGGAGGAATATAAGGTATGGCTATCGCTTGCCTGCCAAGTAATCCCTAAGGAAGGATTAACTCTAGAGAAATTATGGTCGCCATTTAATTCGGGTCGTGCACCTGACCTGTCGCGCAGCACAACATCAGTGTAATTTCCGCGTGCAGATAGTGTTAGTGCTACTGTCGAACTCAAATCCATAGTATTAGTGATATATAAACTGCTCGACTCTGTCTTGGTGTTTATCGAAGTCGCTTCGCTATCAACGAACGTGCCAGTCCCTAGGCCTAATGTTAGTCTGCTAATTGGATCGATCTCTGCCAGTTCCAGGATCGAATTGAAGTTTGATTCGCCTCTATAATAGGCGCCGCCAGCGATAATCTGAGCACTATAACCAAGAAAATTTCCACGAATTGTCCATTGGAAATCTGCGCCCCTACTTTCTTGGGCTCGGTCGCTAATATTATTAATTCCCTGATCGGAAAGAATGCCAGAGCCAGATATTTCATCTGTGAAGTTCTCTAGATTAAATTCAGGATCAAGGTCCAACATGGAAGCAGACTGATTTAGAAAAATTTCAAGAGCGTCACTGTTAGCAAATTGATTGTTGCATATGTCTTCATCAACAAGGCCCAATTCTTCGAGGTCGTCTCCTTCAATTTCTTCAAGAAGCTGTGGAGTGCCGGCGAAGCTGCAGACCGCAAATTCAGAACCATCGCCATTAAAAGAATCAGTCTTATTTTTTCTGTAGAATATATTGCCACCGAAGCTGATGTTTGCATTTACATCGTGCTCATAGTCGAAGCTAGCCATATGCATATCGTTCTCAGTGACATCTGGGCCTGTAAAAATTGCTTCTCTATCGAGTGCCAGCAATTCTGTCGGCGTTGCACCGTTGCCAATCAGTTCTGAGACACCGTATTGATAGTTGAGGTTGAGTCGTGTCGAATCCAATCTCCAACCTACACTGCCATAGAAATTTAATGCTTCTGATTCTGATTGATCGCGCCAGCCGTCCTCTTGAAAGCTTTCCAAGTTTGCATAGTAGCCAATTGAACCGTTGTTCCCGCCAACCTCGATGTTTGCTGTGGTGCGACCAAATGAGCCTGAGCTAATTTCGACGCTCCTGCCTGGCGAGCTAAAACCATCTTTCATATCTATGATCAGTGAGCCACCCAAGCTGTTTAGCCCGAATAGTGGATTGGCGCCACCGGCGAGAGTTATTGCCTGGACCGCGGATTGTGGCAAGAGATCCCAATTCACCGCATCGCCCAAAGGCTCATTGATGCGCGCTCCATTCTGATAGACCGCTAAGCCCTGTGCTAAACCAAGCAGGGGCGAAGCGGTAAAGCCACGGTACTGTAAATCAGGCTGCATGGGGTTGTTCTGTGCATCGTTGAGCGACACGCTACTAAAACTTTGTCTTAGGAAGTCTGAGATATTCAGCGGGTTGGCATTCTCTATATCAGATGAGTTGCGATTCTGTACTGGAAAGGGAATCTTGTCCTTATCTATGCCTGCGCCGGTGGGGATTACACCTATGATGACTATTTCCTCTGCATTTTGCGCGAGATTCACCGTGCTTGTGGTCTGCAGAACTGCGAATAGTAAGGTTGAGGCGACGGGTTTACTGCGCATAGCTCTCTCTAGGGGCTTTATTAGGAACGATTTAACTCGCTAGGCGAATCGGACGCAGAATTATAGCAGAAGGTGACTACGTACTTCAGTCTAACCGTGTAGGTGAAATTTCCATGGGCTCTAATGGTGGGCAGGTGTGCGTTAGCTACTTAACATCTGCAGTAGATTTGATAGACTCTAATCTGACCGAAAACTGCTAGGAGCAGAGAAGATGGCTACTATTTTGATAACTGGAACGAACCGCGGTATTGGATTGGAATTCACGAGGCAGTGCCTCGCTCGTGGTGACCGTGTTATCGCTACATGCAGAGATATTGAAGTGGCCGATGAATTGAAACAGCTGCAGGGTAGTCATGGTCGATTGGATATTCGACAGCTTGATGTCGCCTCTATTGAGTCGATGAAGGATTTTGTGCAGCAATTGGCGGATACGCCGATTGATATCTTCATCAATAATGCAGGGGTCTACGGGCCGACTAACATCAAGTTTGGTGAAGTAGATGCGCATGTGTGGGCATCGGTATTCCAGGTGAATTCGATTGCGCCTTTGATATTAAGTCAGTTGCTCATGCCGAATCTTCGCCAGGGTGAAGACAAGAAAATGTTATACCTGACATCCAAGATGGGCTCCATCGACGATAATAGTGGAGGAGGGTCATATATCTATCGCAGTACCAAAACAGCACTGAACAGCGTGGTCAAGAGCTTGGCTATAGATCTAGCAGTGGAAGGCTTCAGTGCCGCTGTCCTGCATCCGGGCTGGGTACTGACAGACATGGGCGGGCCGAATGCTTTAATAGATACAAAAACTAGCGTGACTGGCATGCTGCAGGTTGTCGATGATCTAGATTCACACAATTCTGGTAGCTTTTTTAACTATGATGGCCGCATCATTGCTTGGTAGATGAGCCTGGCTAAGCGTAATGAATATCTCGCACATTGCGCTTAGCGTCGATCTTGCAAATATGCTACGCTGTTTTTCTTTTAGCAGCCATACACAGTAGTAACGAATCTGTTTGAGATGATCCTTCACCTACCGCGCCGAATTCTTCTTGCCTTGCTTTTACTTGCCTCGACACTGTCGAGCCAGCATGCAGCTGCCCATGGTGGCGTGGCCTTCCAAGAAGATCTTTGTGTAATCAACATCGATTTCCTGCAGGCGCACTTCACGGTTTTTCAACCGGAGACTAGAGAGTCAGATGAGTTCTGTGAAGACATTCCTGACGTCTCGCGCTCGGTTTTCGTTATGGAATATCTGCATAGCTTATTGCCGGAAATGCTCATCGACTTTCGTATCATCCGCGATATTAATGAAGTGGGCCAGTACGCAACTCTGGATGATGTCCTCGCTATCGAAGACCTCGAGGCGGCGACAGTTTATTACGAGCCCCCGCGTATCGAGCCGGGTGGATTCTATACGGCAAGCTATGAATTCGACAGCAAAGGCACGTATATAGGCGTTGTAACCGCGGATCATCCAACGGAAGATAGATACTATACTGCAGTGTTCTATTTTCAGGTCGGTGGCCCAGATTATGGCACTCTGCCGCTATTTCTCGCTCTTTTATTGGCTCTGCAAACTGGCTATTGGTTGAGTAATGGAGGATGGGCAAAGTACAAATTGCGTCTTGCCGCAAAAAGTAGATAGCTAACTAAGCATCCCTCAACCGCACTGTCCTCGGAGTATCCTTGTTATCCATATTAGTCTTTACCTTTCAGTGAGCTATGATTGCGCCGATAATAACGAATAGTAAAATCTAGTTCGTATTTCCTGATTTTGGGCGATTGTCGTAGGGTGATTCTACGTGAGTGCTAAAGTTTTAAGGCTAAACAAGGCAGGTATTCCGGTAAGTTGGCTTACTCGAGAAGAGACAGCGACACTGCTTGTTAAAGACCTCGTTGTTTGGTCTCTCGGTAGCACTGTCTTCGAGATGCGCGGGGGTATTAATCATAGCGGTGATCAATCCGTCCTCCGGCTGCCGAGCATTGTTGCATGCGACGGCAAGGTCCATGAAAATAAATTCGATCCACCACTAGAAAATGGATTTCTATTCAGGCGTGATAAGAATACCTGTCTCTATTGTGGCGGTCAGTTTGTCCTTAAAGATCTCTCTCGAGATCATGTGCAGCCTATTTCTCGCGGTGGCACAGATGTTTGGACCAACGTCGTAACTTCTTGTAGGCGCTGCAACAACCGAAAAGCAGACCGTTCACCTGAACAGTCCAATATGGAACTTTTGGCGATACCCTTCGTGCCGAACCAATACGA
>CESE01026376.1_pt1 | contig 11146 bp, 8 predicted proteins | sample 350271 | NCBI WGS metagenome assembly CESE01 (sample SAMEA2621536, study PRJEB7988) | marine metagenome | isolation source: saline water (ENVO:00002010), including | reverse complement strand
TATCTGTGCATTGATTACTGATGATTTTTTGGTTTTTTCTCAGTCCCAAGGCAACGATTTATCAACACCGAGACCTGAGCTTGAATTCCCGGGTTTAGTTGCTGGGCAATCTTGGTGCTTATGTGTGAGTCGTTGGCTTGAAGCCCATGAGGCTGGTTTTGCGCCAAAAGTTCACCTAAAGCGAACCAATAGTCAGGCGCTTAAGATTGTGCCCATGGATATTTTGCGTAAGTATGCAACTGATCTAAACTAACAATACTTAATATAATAAAAATAAGGGCTGATTAATGAGTTTATATGATAAATATATCTTACCCAGTTTTTTAAATTGTGCGTGTGGTTCAAAGCCTATTAATTACCAGAGGGAAAAGGTCGTGCCTCAGGCTTCAGGGATAATTTTAGAAGTGGGCATAGGGTCTGGCCTGAATATTCCCTTTTATGATCAAGCCAAGGTAGAAAAAATAATTGGTCTTGATCCCTCCATAGAGCTGCATGTCATGGCCAAAAAAACTGCTGATCAGCATAATTTGGCCATAGATTTTATTGTCGGTGGTGCAGAGAAGATGGACTTACCCAATGACTCAGTAGACACCGTGTTGGTGACCTACACTATGTGCACGATTCCTGATGCCTTGAGCGCTAATAAGGAAATGCTTAGAGTGTTAAAACCCGGTGGCAGGCTTATATTCTGTGAACATGGTTTAGCGCCAGATGTCGGAGTATCTAAATGGCAGAGCCGTATTGACCCGTTCTGGGGAAAAATTGCCGGTGGCTGCCATTTAAATCGGAATATACCTGAATTGATTCGTTCGGCAGGCTTTCAAATCCAAACTATGGATGAGATGTATTTGCCGAGTACACCTAAATTTGCAGGTTACAACTATTGGGGTGTGGCTGTCGCCAGCTAGCTCATAGCTTAAAGTGAACTTCAGTGGCCACTAGGGTTTCACCACATTGGTCACAACGTACTTGCGTCTTGAGCGATTGCTCACATGAACGATGATGCATCAGCATAGGTTCTCCTTTGCTCGTTTGACACCACTTATCTCCCCATTCTAAGAGAGTTGAAAAATAGGGGAAAAGGTCTTGGCCTTTGTCCGTAAGGTGGTATTCATAGCGCAGGGGACTCTGATGGTAGGGAAGTTGGCAGAATATCCCTTCATTGACTAATAACTTCAGCCTGTCGGCAAGAATGTTGGTCGCCACGGGTAGTTCTTTATGGAAATCGTCGAACCTCTTTAGCCCATGAAAAGCCAGAGCGACAAGATTTGCAGTCCATCGATCACCCAGTAAATTTATAAGATTTCTATAGAGGGTCTTACCTAGGTCACCCCTTTGAATTGAGCTAGATCGGCGACGAGTTTTAGTCACTCGTTGATCTTTTCCTGCACCAGGCCCGGGGATAAAAGACACATCTTGGCAGTACACATCTTGATTGCAGTAGTCACATTGCATAATTGGCCAAAAGGCCTTTCCGCACCGATTATGGATTAGTGCTACAGCGTCCAACTCAGGCGTCGAGAAATATTTCCGCTCCCAGTTCATTGCCATTAAACCATTATGGTAAAGCTCAATAGATTTTTTGGTCATGTGATAGGTGGGCCGGTTCGGATTAGCTCGATTTTTTCGGAGACAGTCGACAGATTGAAGCCAGTTGAGTCTATCGCTTAAAACCCCGCGAGAGGCACCAGTAGCGGATAACATTTCAGTAAAGGTATTAATTCCCCAAAGCACTTCTTGAATAATCAAAAGACACCATTTATCACCGATTTCATCAAGAGCGCGATTTATCGAGCTAGCTTTAGTGCTGAGTACATTCTTCATTGTGTCAGTTCCCTAGAGCTTATTTCCAGAGATCCTCGCCACGGCTCCACCATGCATGGAATCCTAGGGGCACCCGATGGGGCATTTTTATTCGGGCAATAGGCCCCTGAGCAATATCTTGGGCATCAAAAATTTGTAGTTCTGATTTCCACGTATTGCTATCGGTGATTAGTGACATTATGTACCCATGGTCCTCCATACTCTCTCGATTAGCACCTTTAACTGGGGCAAAAGGCGTTTCGCTACCGTAAACACCATCGCCATAGTCCCATTGAGTGGACTGGCCGGTATCGTTGTTATATTTCACCACGCCATTAAAACGTAGGGTATGGCCGCCTTCTTCTAGCAGCGGGATTCGTTGGTGGTATGCATATTTTGATTTCACACCATGGTAAATCTGGTTGATTTTATTGAACTCTGTATTCAAATCATCAATATCACCTTCTCTTACCTCTCCAGTGACTAGATTAAATCGCCAGCGGTAGTTGTTAGCCTCCAATCTCATATAGGCCAGCATATGTGACAAAGCACCATCTTCATTTGTTGCATTAGGCATGGGATTCGTAGACCTGCATCCGTCCATAAAGACCCAATCACCTTCTTCCCAGCAATTGGATACGTGTAAAATAAAGCAGGGCTCACATTCAAACCAGCGAACGTCAGCGGTTTGACCATAACGTGGAATAATGCCAAAGCGTGTTGGAATGTCTCGGTGGAATTGCAGAACGCGCATATTGTGGTTGCGTAAAACATCTAGATCATGGAAAAAAGGCAGATCATGCAGGATGGTGTAGTTGGTACTAAAGCCTATATCGTGGGGGAGTCTGGGCCCGGGTAACTCTATAGCGACTTCATGTCGAAGTGTTCCATCTGGATTGGCAACGCCGTAGGTCATAAAAGGCGCTTCATCGCCATAGTCCATAAAAATTAATTCGCCAGTGTTCCAGTCAACATGACTGTGGGCTGACATATTACGAAGAGTGCGGCCCTTAACATCGAAAACACCTTTATTTTCCAGGGTCAGCGGATTCATTTCATAGGGAACACCCGCGTTGTACCAAGTTGGTATGAGCTTGCCATTAAACACAATGACATCTGTATTGCCGGTGTCTTTAATAGGAAAGTCTGGCAGAGAAAAATCGAAAGGCCCCATAACGCCCGGCCATACTGCCTTGTGCTCGGCCAGTTCATGCTGCAAAGCCGCGGTATGAATATAGCTATTACGGTAGGATGCTTTGCCGTCTCTGATATAAACAGCATGGACCATGCCATCGCCATCAAAAGGGTGGTAGAGCGTTTTAGGTTTAAAAACAGGATTGGGGCCATTGCGATAGTAGGCGCCAAATAAATCATCGGGTAATTCGCCAATCACTTCAAGGTCTTCACTAGCAATTTCGTCAGTTGTTGGCGCGTAGGCCCCATGCAGGTAAGGGTTATCTAGTTCATAGACCCACTCTTGCGTGTCCTCAAAAAGTGGTGCGGACCCAATGCACTTTTCAGTGATTTCAAAAAAATTACCACTCATATCTTTTACCTCAAAACCGTTGACAAACTATGCCTTAAAACAGTCTACTTATGCAAGTATCTTGTAAATACTCGTCTTTAGAGACGATAGTGATTTGCCAGAGGCTGTGTAGTTGGTTAATATCTGATCGATAAATGGTCTAACTATAAAAGTAAGAGCTCATACCGAATGGAAAAATACTGATGTCATTGACTAATCTTCGCTTACCAATCATTCAGGCTCCCATGTTTTTATTGTCAGGTCCAGAAATGGTAGTGGCTAGTTGTCGGGCTGGTATTGTTGGCTCATTTCCTTCTCCTAACGCAAGGACTGTTGAGATATTAGAAGATTGGCTGAAGATAATTACCGAGGAATTGGCGTCTTCAGAGACGGCTGCACCCTGGGCTTTTAATCTTGTCATGCATCGCTCTAATACTCGCCGACACGATGACCTTAAACTCGCGATAAAATATCGAGCTCCTATTGTAATTACCGCGCTAGGAAGCCCTGCGGAGGCAGTTGAGGTAGTACATGCCTATGGTGGTAAGGTGTATGCTGATGTCACAACAATTGATTTTGCTCGTCGTGCGGCACAAACAGGTGTAGACGGTCTAGCATTGGTTTGTGCTGGCGCAGGCGGCCACACCGGACAATTATCTCCCTTCGCGTTTGTTGATGAGGTAAGACAATTCTTTGATGGTGAAATAATTCTTTCAGGCGCTATCGGTAATGGCAGGGCCATTCGAGCAGCGGAGATTCTTGGTGCAGATTATGTCTATATGGGGACCCGATTTATTCCAACAGAAGAATCCCTTGCTCAGGATGATTATAAGGCGATGATAGTCGAAGCCAGTGGTTCAGACATAGTGACCTCAGACTCAATCACCGGTGTTAAAGCCAATTGGCTGAAGGATAGCTTAATTAAAGGGGGATATGATGTGAACAACATGCCCGCGCCTGGAGCCATTAATTTTTTAGAGGCAGCTGGTGATGTAAAGCGTTGGCGAGACCTATGGGCTGCTGGTCAAGGCGTGGGTTCCAGCGATAGCTTACAGTCAATCGCTGAGGTGGTAGAACAGTTAGATCAAGAATATAGGGCCTGCTTATGAAGACTTCATCGCAACAACGGATTCATGATTATCATGAGCGGGGGTGGTGGGGTGATGATACGTTGCATGGATTGCTCGAATTACAAGCAAGAGAAAATCCAGATCTATTAGCCGTCGCGGACCAGCCGAACCGTAAGGAGCTCACCGGCGATGAGCCTTGTCGGCTCAGCTATGCTGAACTTAATGAAGCGAGTACGCAGGTTGCCTGTCAGTTTCTTAATAGGGGCATTGGCGCCGAAGATAGCGTTATCGTACAACTCCCTAATATTGCTGAGCTTGTGATTTGTTACATGGCTATCAGTAAGATCGGAGCAATTATATCACCCGTTCCCGTGCAGTACGGCAGTCATGAATTACACCATATTAGCTCAACTATTTCACCAGCAGCTATAGTCACTATCGATCACTTTAGCGCCTTAGAATTAGCGCAAAATGCCGCGACTATTGCTGAGGGTAATGTTCAATTATTAGTCTTCGGATCTGACCTGAGTTTTACCACAGAAAATCATCCAGACAGCGCTCAACAACTTAGTGATTACCAGCTTAGCCATCCCTCTGATTCAGATGATATTCTCACTATTTGCTGGACGTCCGGTACTACGGGAACGCCAAAGGGAGTGCCAAGGTCTCATAACATGTGGCTTGCAACCGCTCAATGCTGTGGTGAGGCCGGAAATTATCGGGCGGGAGACCGGTTTTTAAATATCTTTCCATTGGTCAATATGGCCTCAATTGGTGGGTTTTTGTTTCCAGCGCTATTGGTGGGATGCAGTATTATTTTGCACCATCCTTTGGATCCTACGCTCTATTTGACCCAGTTACAGAATGAAAAAATCACCTTTACTATTGCGCCGCCTGCATTGTTAAATCAACTCGCTAAATCATCAGACATGTGGAATCAATTTGATTTCTCCCACTTACGATCAATTGGTTCTGGTTCGGCGCCACTTGCACCCTGGATGATTGAAATATTTAACCAGCAATACGGTCTAGACGTTATAAATTTTTATGGTTCCAACGAAGGCATTAGCTTGTTCTGCACTCCTCTGCACACTGATAGTAGTGCCATTAGAGCGACTATGTTCCCAAGATTGGGCTGTGGTATTGACCATTTCGATTCCTACGCCAATGACGCTTTACTGAGTAAGGTAGTCGATGTAGAGACCGGAGAGATCATTACCGAAACTGGAACAGTAGGCGAGTTATTATTTGCTGGCGCAACAGTTTTTGATGGCTACTTGGGTACAGATAATAGCCAACTGTTTAGTCATGATGGCTATTTTCATACCGGTGACTTAGTTGAGATTTGTGGCGATCCTCCATGGTTCTATCGCATAGCAGGGCGCTGTAAAGACATTATTAATCGTGGTGGTATGAAGATATCCCCGGCAGAAATAGATGTCTTACTTGAGGGCTTACCCTTCTCTGTGGAAAATGCTGTCTGCGCCTACCAAGACGATCTGCTAGGTGAAAAAGTATGCGCCTGTGTGGTGCTTACCCCAGATACAAGTAATATGGATCTAAAGGATGTCATTAATTTTTTGACTGACCAGGGATTGGCTAAGTTCAAGCTGCCAGAGCGAGTCGAATTTTTTGAAAGCTTACCACGCAACCCTTTAGGCAAAGTTCAGCGTTTCATATTGGAAGAACTTGTTAGCCAAAGACACTAGGAGTTTGAGTAATGAATGCACCAATCTATGTTCTGGGAGGGTCACAAACCGATTTTTCCCGCAACTGGGCGCGAGAAGGTCTCTCGATTTACGATATGTTCCGGGAGACACTTGATCAGGCTTTACAGTCAACTGGGATTGATCCTGAACAGATTGACGTTGGGCATGTGGGTAATTTCGTTGGCGATTTGTTTACTGGGCAGGGGCTAATCGGTGGTTTTTTTGCCGAGGCGCACCCTGAATTATCGTCGATACCAACCAGCCGTCATGAGGCGGCTTGCGCTTCAGGGTCGATTGCTATTTTAAGTGCGATGCGGGAGATAGAAAGTGGGCACTACGATTTAGCCTGTGTTCTGGGCCTTGAATATATGCGCAACGTGAATGGTCAAACGGGTGCTGAATACCTTGGCGCAGCGACATGGAAGGGTAAAGAGGCCACTAATTGTGAATATCCTTGGCCCTATATGTTTAGCCAAATTATTGATGAGTATGATGCCCGTCACGGTATTAACTGTGATTATTTAAAATCTATTTCAAAAATAAACTTTGATAATGGTCGCCGTAATCCGAACGCTCAAACAAGAAACTGGGATTTTCCACCGCAATGCTATAGCGACGATGATGAATACAATCCAGTTGTTGAGGGAAAAATTCGGAAAATGGATTGTGGGCAAATTACTGACGGTGCCGCCTGCATTTTTCTAGCGAGTGAAAAAGCCGCCAAGACCTATGCCGCTGAACATAATTTAAAACTTGATGACATACCAACGATCAAGGGCTGGGGCCACAGGTCTGCGCCGATTAGCTTGGCAAGTAAATTAAAGTTAAGTGCCGGTAATCCCCTTATATTCCCTCACGTCAATCAGATTATGACGGATGCCTTGGGTCGAGCAGGCTTCGCTACCATTACAGATCTTGACGGCTTAGAAACACATGATTGTTTTTCTATTACCGAGTACATGGCAATAGATCACATCGGGTTAACAGCCCCCGGGGAGAGCTGGAAAGCTATTGAAGAAGGTCGCATTGATATGGACGGCGATTTCCCCATCAACCCCAGTGGAGGACTACTTGGATTAGGGCATCCGGTAGGGGCCACGGGTGTGCGAATGCTACTAGACTGTGCAAAACAGGTAACAGGTCAGGCAGGTGATTACCAAATCGCCGGCGCAAAGAATATGGCCACTTTTAACCTGGGTGGGAGTACAACTACCTGCGTGAGTTTTATTGTCGGAGTTAACGAGTGAGACAGGCTTTTATCTATGATGCTATCCGAACACCAAGAGGTAGGGCGAAAGCCGATGGTGGATTAACAGACCTAACACCCTTTGAACTATTAAACGTGCTTTATGATGCGCTTGAAAAGCGCACTCAGCTGGATAGGAATTTGGTTGAAGACGTGGTTCTTGGTTGTGTGAGTCAGGTCGGAGAGCAAGGCGGCAATATTGCGAAAGCCTCATTACTATTTTCGAAATGGCCTGACCAGGTGCCTGGATTAACGGTCAACCGTTACTGTTCATCGGGAATTGACGCCATTAATATCGCAGCAATGAAAGTGATGACAGGACAAGCCCAATGCACCATAGCTGGCGGTATAGAAATGATGTCTAGGGTTCCTATGCTGTCAGATAAGGCAACTCTTTTTGCAGATTCAGAGCAGGCTTTACGTCATCGCATGCTAATGATGGGTAGTGGGGCTGACCTCATAGGGTCCCTTTTCGATATGAGTCGTCAAGAGGTTGATGAGATTGCATTTCAGAGCCAGCAACGTGCTTCTCATGCGAGAAGTAAAGGATGGTTTACTTCTATTATTCCGGTATTTAATCCTGTTAAAGACATCATGGTCAGGGATGATGAATGCATTAGAGAAAAAATCTCCATGGCGGAGTTGGCCGCATTAAAACCCTACTTTGCCGACATAGGAGCGCAGGGCGCTGACGCACTGCAATGTCGAGAACACCCTCAGCTTGATAGTATCCGACATATACACACCGCCGGAAACTCCCCCGCCATGGCAGATGCCGCGTCTCTTATCTTAATTGGCGATGAGTCTTTGTCGGAAAAGCTAGGGAAAAAGCCAAGAGCAAGAATCGTTGCTGTCGCCACCGTATGTGATGATCCACTGGAAGTCGTTTCAGGTTGCGCTAAGGCCACGTCGACATTAATGATCAATCAGGGTCTAAGTAGTACAGATATTGATCTGTTTGAGCTTCATGAAGCCTTTGCTGCGACTAGTATCAAGTGCCAGCGTGATCTAGATATTAGTCATGATAAGTTAAACGTTAACGGTGGTTGTATTGCCTTAGGACATCCTATGGGCGCCACAGGCGGCATAATGACGGGTACTTTATTAGATGAGCTAGAGCGCAGAAAGCTTAAAACCGGTATCGTCGCGGCCAGTGGTGCCGCTGGTAGCGGTACAGCCCTTTTAATTGAGTGCCTATAGCTTTCATTATTAAATACATGGGGCATTACCTTGATAATTAAATCTCAAAGAATCCTTCGATCTCTCGTTCAGTGGGGTTTGATGCTGATTGTATTTGGCGCAACGCATTCGACAGTATTGGCTGCGGAGAGTGCCATTATAGATCCACAGTCTCGTTCTCATCCGGTGCATGGCAGGTTGGGCATGGTCGTGTCTCAAGAGATCGTCGCCAGTCAAGTTGGCGCTGATATTCTTAGTCTAGGAGGCAACGCTATAGATGCAGCGGTCGCAACTGGATTTGCCCTCGCAGTGACACTTCCTAGGGCGGGCAATCTTGCCGGCGGCGGGTTTATGCTTGTTCACCTAGCTGACGAGAACAAAACAATTGCACTTGACTATCGCGAGATGGCTCCATCGATGGCATCCAGAGATATGTTTTTGAAGCCAAATGGAGAGGTTGATAATCAATTAGCAAGAAATAGCATCAAGTCCTCTGGTGTTCCAGGCACTGTTGCAGGTCTACTGTATGCGCATGAGAAGTACGGGCGGTTAACCTTAAAACAGGTCATTCAGCCTGCAATTAATTTGGCGGCTGAAGGTATTAGGGTCAATGTTGATTTATCTTACTCGCTAAAATCACGCGGTAAACGATTAATGAAAAATCCTGCGACTAGCAGCTATTTTTTTAAAGACGGCGGGTCCTTCTATGAGTTGGACGACATATTAGTACAGTCTGATCTAGCTGACACTATGCGCAGAATAGCCGCTAATGGGCGTTCTGGGTTTTATCAAGGTAAAACCGCGCAGCTAATTGTTGATGAAATGGAGCGTTCGGGCGGGCTCATAAGTTTTGACGATCTTGAAAATTATCGTGTTGTAGAGCGAGCGCCGGTGTGTGTCGATTTTAAAAAGAATGAAATTTGCTCGATGCCGCCACCTTCGTCGGGGGGCATTCATCTTTTACAGATGCTAAACATACTCGAGAAATGGGACCTTCAATCTCTTGGTCATAACAGTGCCGCCTATATCCACCGGTTAGTTGAATCGATGCGTCGAGCTTATGCGGATAGAAGCGCCTATCTAGGTGATCCAGATTTTTATGCTGTCCCTGTTAAACAAATTATTGATAAAAGGTACGCGAAAAAATTGCGACGTCAGATTAATCTTAAGCAGGCTGGCTCTTCAAGTAATGTATCACCTGGACTACCTATAGATCCAAAAACCTTGGTTAAAGGGGTCAAAAAGGCGGGTGCAGAGAGTATTGAAACGACCCACATTTCAACCTGGGATCAGTGGGGTAATGTGGTTAGCACGACGACGACGTTGAATTTCTCTTTTGGCAGCGGTATTGCAGTGTCTGGAGCTGGTTTCTTGCTTAATAATGAGATGGATGATTTTTCAGCAAAGCCAGGATCACCCAATGGTTATGGGTTAATTGGTGGAGTTGCTAATGAGATACAGCCGGGTAAAAGACCGCTTTCGGCAATGACGCCAACTATCGTGTTCGATCAGAAAGGCGCGCCGATATTAGCTACCGGTAGCCCTGGTGGTAGCACTATTATCACAGCTGTTCTACAGGTGTTATTAAATGTTTTAGAATTTAACATGGGCATTGCCGATGCGACGGCGGCTCCAAGAGTCCATCACCAATGGTTGCCTGACCGAATTGGGTACGAGCCTGGCATCTCGCCAGACACTTTAAGCTTGCTAAAGGAAATGGGTCACAGTTTAGACGATAAATCACGAATTCTAGGTGCTACTCAAACTGTCCATAGGGGCCCCAACGGTTCAACTATGGGTGCCTCTGATACCCGACGAGATGGCGCCGGGGCAGTGCCTCAAGGTTAGAGGCGCTTAACGTAACATCTATACCGTTTTTGCACAGAATTAAGTCGCTTCGGCCTAATACTTTTCCTAATTTGTCATTAGTATCGTATGTTAATTGCGTTATAGTGCTAGCTATCGCTAATTTACTAATCGGAGACAGTGAGTGATCTCAGAGCAATACAAAAAAGGGTGTCTAGGCCTACGAATTAAGAAAGCTAGTCTCGTTATTGTGACAATTATTCTTACTGCCTGTGGTGGTGGAGGTAGTGGTGGAAACTCCAGCGTGCCCCCAGTCACTGTCGATCCAGGCTCCGGTTGGGTGGCTGGGCAATACGATGATTGGCGTCCAAACACTATGCGTAATGTCTGCGCTAATCCCCGAACTACAGATGGCTACAGCGATTCTTCAGGTTCTGTGACTGACGAAAACTTTTGGATCCGGTCTTATAGTAACGATACTTACCTTTGGTATTCTGAGCTGCCTGATGTTGATCCCGGTACGGTTGATAATACTGAGGAGTATTTTGACTTGATGATTACTGACGGCCTATCGCCCTCAGGTAACTCAAAAGATCAGTTTCATTACAGCCAAAATACTGAAGAATATAACCAATATTACTCGGGTGTATCTGCTGGCTATGGGGTTCGCTTTTTCATTATTGCTAGTAGTCCCCCGAGAAAAATTATTGTTGGCTACAATGAACCTAATTCGCCTGCTTCAGAAAGTAGCCTGTCACGTGGAGCAGAAATCATTTCAATAGATGGAGAGGCGATCGTAGACAGTGAT
>CESE01125449.1_pt1 | contig 11166 bp, 12 predicted proteins | sample 350271 | NCBI WGS metagenome assembly CESE01 (sample SAMEA2621536, study PRJEB7988) | marine metagenome | isolation source: saline water (ENVO:00002010), including | reverse complement strand
TTCAATATTCACATTATAAAAATGTTTATAAGAGTGTCAAATCTGAAAACAAAATAAACAGAGTTGAAAATTTCCTCTCATCTTTAACTTATGAATGTTTGATTAAAAGATCCACTTATCTTGAAATTTGGAAAAATGCATATAAATTTAAAATTACAGATAGTTTTGAGCTAAATTGGTTTATGAGTATAATACCTTTGATTAGAGGAAAAAAACATTTTATCAATATGACTAGCACTCTGCGTCAATGTAATACCCATGAAGGATTGGGTCTAACAGAAATGCAACGATTGGGAGCAACAAGAGAAAGGTATTTAAATTTTGTAACTTTTTTAAAAGATCAAAATATCTTAACATCAAAACCAATAATTGAAAAACTTTTAAAAACAAAAGATAGCAGTCTTGATATTTTCAGCCCAACAAGCTTAATTGGTAAAAAACATTTTTTTAAATTAAAATGGTTTCCAATTTATCATTCTATAAAAAGCAAAATAAGAATAATTAATTTTTATTTATTTTATATATTTTTTTTATTTCATAAAAATAAATATGAGAAACTATTTTCTGAAATTAAAACACACTTTGATGATAAGAAAAATATTTAACATATTTACATTCATCTCTACTAGAAAATTTATTTTTTTTGTAAGAAATTTTATTGATAAAAAAAAATTTAAAAAAACAAATGAAATAAGAAAGTATTCCTATCTAATAAAAAAAAAAGGTTTTTTAACAATTGATAATTTTTTAGATAAAAAAGAATGTAAATCTATTATTGATGTTTTAGAGTCTTTTTACACTACAAATAAAGAAATGGCATGGCATGATAAATCTAATTCTGAATACAGATTTTTTGGTGCAGAAAAAATTAATAAAAAGATAAATAATTTTTATTCAAATGATTTATTAATTAACATTGGTTCATTTTGCACAAATACATCACTTTCAAATTTAATGACGATGGCAAATAAAGTTAAATACAATAAGAACAATTTGGGTTCAGGTGGAGGATGGCACAGAGATGATTTTAATTTTCAGTTTAAAGCAATTTTATATCTAAATGATGTTTCTATGGACAATGGTCCATTTCAATTAATAGAAAATTCTAATGGATTAATTAATATTATAAAAGATTGGGTAGCAGCTAGATTTAACATTAAAAGTACAAGAATTGATGATGCAAATGTTGCTTTGCTTGATAAAGATAGATTAAAAACAATTACTGGTAAAGCTGGTACTTTAATATTGGTTGATACATCTTTAATACATAGGGGTAAGCCATTAGCCAGTGGATTGAGGTATGCAATGACAAATTATTATTATCCACATTACAAAGTAAATTCTATGAAAAATCACTTTTTACCAAAATTAAAATAAATTATTTTTTTAAGTACTTTAAAAAAACAGGATAATTTCTAATATAATCTTCTTCAGAAAAATTTTTATTACAAATTACCATTAATAATTGGTTCTTTTTCATTTTAATTTTTACCCAATTTAAAGGAAGCACTTTCAAATGACTTTTAAATTTTTCTAGTTTTATTTCTTTTATCCCTTTTTTATTTTCTATAGTGATATCAATGTTGCCTTTCAAACTTAAAAAAATTTGAGTACATTTTTTATGTGCATGATTACCTCTGACACATTTTTTATTCGAATCTAAAAAAAAAATTCTACTTATAGAAAAATTTTGTTTTTTTAGATTTTCTAAAACATGGAGTTTACAAGCTTGATTTCCAATAGTTTTAATCTTCATATAACTAACTTAAAATTGATATGGTTTTTTTTATTTCATTTTTAACTTTTCCTATGAATTTAAACCCTCTATTTGTTATATAATCAGGAATTACTATATATGATTTTTGATTAAGGATTTTAGTATTGACAAATTTAATTTTTAAATTTTTTTTATAAAGCCTAATCATTTTGACAATATCTACAACGGAATGATTCTCACTAACTGCATCAAATATTCCTAAAATTTTTTTTTTAATCAAGATAAATTCTACAAGTCTTACAAAATCACTTAAAACTAAATATGGTCTTTTTTTTGTATATAGTTTTCGCCAAACGGTTATAGGTTTTGATAATGCTGCTTGATAAGAAAATTTATTAATTGCCGTATGAAATCTTATTCCTGTAGATATTCCACAAATTGTACCAAGCCTCAAAATAGTAAATTTTTTTATTCTTTCTTTAATATAATTTTCTTCAAAAATTTTACATTGAGCATATGGGCTTTGAGGATTGATCATGCTTAGTTTTTGATTATTAGTTGAATTAATTATTTTAGATTGATCTCCATAAACGCTTGTGGAAGAAGCAAAGATTAGATGAATTTTTTTATCCTTACAAAAATCAACAATTTTTTTTGTTCCATTTAAATTATTTTGTAATATTTCTTTTTCTCTACCAATACTCTTTTCAGCATTGGTTATTGCTGCTAAGTGAATTGCGTAATTAATTTTTGTTTTAATTTTTGTAAATGAAAATTGATTAAGATCTTCATCAAAAAAAATTATTTTTTCTTTTTTAACTTTAATAAAAGAACAAAATCTTTGAGTTAAAAAGTTATCAATGATAAATATCTTCTTTATCTTTTTGTTGTTAGTAAACTTTTCTATAAGTGCTGAGCCTAAATGACCAAATCCTCCTGTAATTAATATATTCATATTTTTTTTAATTGGTTAAAAAAATCAGGTATTACATCATTTTTTAGGTTTATTTTATACTCCTCTTTTGGATTATATACCCCAGAAGTTGCGTAAAGCATATGGTTTTCAGTTGATAGAGCTATATATCCGTGAGCTATGCCAGGAGGAAAAAAATACACTATATTATCTTTTTTAGAGTCAATATCTATCACATCATATTTTTTAAATGTTTTTGACCTTAATCTCATGTCATAAAGATATACCCTAATTTTACCTTTCAGCAAATAATTCCATTGACTTTGTTTGCGATGAATATGCCATCCCTTTATTACATTTTTTTTAATATATGAGTGGCTAATTTGCTTAAATTTTTTTTTATTAAAAATATTCTCTTTAAATACTTCTCTAAAAAATCCCCTATTATCAATATTAGAATTAATTTTTTTATAAAATACACCATTAATTTTGGACATAGCTTTATTTCTTTATTTTTTTTATGTGAGATTTAATATTATTAGATAATAGTAAATTATTTGACCATTGTTTTTGTAATCTATATTTATTATTATTTTTTAAGAAAATATCCAATGCTGTCTTTGGGTTATTTTTTTTGCTCCATTTTCTTGGTCTATATTTATTCTCAGGTATATAATTCAGTATTGTATCACCAACAACAATAATATCATTTTTATTAAGCATCTTATCATATAAAGTTAATTCTTTAAGAACATGTTCCTCTATATGATCAGAATCCAGATGAATTAAACATTTTTTATATTTCCTTCTAATCTTTGTTAATTCATCAAAAATTTTTTTATCTAAAGAACTTCCTTTAATTAGCTTTACCTTATTGGAAATTTTTTGATTAATTCTTAGTTTTAAATCTTTTGGTATAAAAATATCAACACCAACTATTTTTTTTATGGGAAGTGATTTGGCAAGAGTATCATAAAATAACAACATACCACCCCAAGCAACACCAATTTCAATTATTATATCTGGCTTTTCATTGAATATAATATCTTGCATCTTAACGATATCTTCAGGCGTTTGTAGAATTGGTTCACCAAGCCAATAGTGTTGATAACACCAGTTATATTTATCAGTTTCAGCATAAAGTTTAAATTTTAATTTATTTATCTTGGTGTTATTAGCTAAAGCATATGAGTACTTTGCTACATTTTTAATAAATTTAAGTTTTGTAATTTTTTTTTTATTCATCAGATTAGTATTAATATTATATAATAAATTGTAAGTGTATAAAAAAACAATAATTATAACAGGGTCTAATGGTTTTTTAGGAAAAAACATAGTTAATTTTCTTGAAAAGAAGTATTTAATAAAAAAATTATCATTTAAAAATTTTAGTAAAATACAAGACAATAAAAAAAAAAAATATTTAGATAATTTTATTAAAAAACACAAACCTTTTGCAGTGATTCATCTTGCAACTTATTTTTCTAAAAAAAAAAAATAAGGAAACACTAAAAAAATGTATGAATATTAACTACTTTTTATCAAAAATGCTTTATCAGGTCACAGTAGCTAATTCAGTGAGAAAATTCATTTATACGGGTAGTAATTATGAAAGCATAAAAGATAATAAAAAAATTTATTCTTATATATTATCTAAAAAAAAATTTAGTGTTTTTTTAAAAAAAAGTAATTCAAAAAAAACTAATCTAATTTGTCTTTATCTTTCAAATATTTATGGTGAGAATGATAAAAGAAAAAAAATTTTAAATTATCTATTTAAGATTAGGAAAACAAAAAAAGATGTTATTTTTCAAGTTTTTAAGTCATCAAAAATTAACTTTATTCATGTAAAAGATTTAGTGGAGATAATAAAAATTTGTATTTTTAAGAAATTTTTAAAAAAAAAAATATTTTTCAATATAAAATTTAAAAAAAACTTTTCATTATCTAGAATAATTTTGAATTTTTCAAAAGTTAATAAGCATATTTCCTACAAAATCGTAAGAACTTTTGCTAAAAATTTAGACGCTGATGAAAGTGATGTTATTTATAGATATAAGAATTTTTTATTTTATAAACCTACAATTGACATTAATGATTGGATTAAAAAAAGATTGTCTAATTAAAGTCATTGATTAATTTGATAATTTTTTTAACATTAGCCACACTTAAAGCCGGATAGATTGGTAGAGATAAAATATTTGGAATAATTTTTTTAGTATTAATTAGTTTGCTTTTTTTAAAATTTTTAAACGGTATCTGTTGATGATTGGCAAGTTTGTAGTGTATTCCAGGATTGATATTATTTTTTTTTAAGTACATGATTAGTTTTTTTCTTAAGTTTTTCTTTACAATTACCACATATAAGTGGAACACATTTTTTGTACCAGCTATAGCTTGAGGGAGTATTATATCTTTATTTTGAATTTTATCGGAATATAGTTTTGCAATTTCCTGTCTTTTTTTATTATTTTCATTTAAATAATTTAATTTAACATTTAGTATTGCAGCATGGATTTCATCCATACGTCTATTAATAGACTTTAAAATACCAACATTTTTTTCTATCCAGCCATATTCTCGGAATAGTTTCGCCTTTTTATAAAATTTAGAATTATTTGTTATAATTGCGCCAGCATCACCAAATGTTGATAGGTTTTTTGTAGGATAAAAACTAAAGGTCCCAAAATCACCAAAAGTACCAACTTTTTTTCCATTAAATTCTGCTCCATGCGCTTGTGCACAGTCCTCAATTAAAAATATTTTATTTTTTTGACATATTTCTTTTATTTTTTTTACATCTGCCACCATTCCATATAGGTGAACTAAAATCACACCCTTAGTTTTTTTAGTTAAGTTTTTATCAATTTCATCATACTTCATATTGAAATTGTTATTTTCTATATCAATTAAAATTGGTTTAGCTCCAATTTCAGTGATTGCAGCAACAGTTGCGTAGGCAGTATGTGAGGTAGTGATTATCTCATCTCCTCTTTTTATATCTAGAGATTTTAGAGCTACAATTATAGCTTCAGTGCCACTTGAAACGCCAATAGAATACTTACATTGATTGTATTTAGAAAATTTTTCTTCAAACTTTTTGACAGACTTGCCAAGTATATAATCGTTACTTAAGAGAGTATTGCTAATTGCTAGATCTATTTTTTTTTTATTTTGTAAATATTCACTTTTGGGATTTGCAAAGTTTATCATAAACTAGGTGCAATAATACTTTTTCTACTATTTTTATTAAAAAATTTTTTGTCGATATGTGTTAACCAAATAATATTTTTGTTTTTTTCTTTTTTAAATATTTCCAAGTAATGATTCCATGCAAATAAAATACAGTATTTTGGCTTTATATTATCAAATTCTTTATAATCTATAATTGGTATAGATGTTCCAGGTGCATACCCTCCAATTTTAGTAGGGCTCGTATCAAATATTCCTTCTATAAAATTTGATTTTAAATTACAAAAATTAATTATGGTAGTACTTTTTGAGGTAGCTCCATAGCCATATACTTTTATCTTTTTATGATTCAATTTTTTAATTGTCTGTAAAATTTTTTTCTTCGAGAGAATACATTTTTTTGCAAAATTTTTTATTGTATTAATATTAGTGAGTTTAATTTTATTTTCATAATCCAGTATTTCAATTAGTTTTTTAGTTTTTTTTCTAACACCTTTTTTTTGAATATAATATCTTACAGATCCACCATGAGTTGGAATTCGTTCGGCATTAAATACTTCTAAGTTAAGATTTTTTATGATTGAGCTTATAGCATTTACAGAGAATAAATAAAAATGTTCATCGTATATTTGGTCATAAGATGTTTTTTCAATCACATCACCAAGATAAGGTTCTTCGAAAATAAATACCCCATTATCTTTTAATGATAGTTCAATGTTTTTAAAAAGCGTAATAATATCTGGTATATGGCAAATTACATTCGCAGCAAATATTACATCAAAATTATTTTTTAATTTTTTTTTGTCAATGAGTTTTTTATCAAAAAAAGAGTTAACAACATTTAATTTTTTAGACTTTGAAATTTGACAAACATTTTTTGATGGTTCAACACCTAAGTGATTAAATTTTTTAAAATTTTGTAAAAAAATTCCATCATTACAACCAATTTCCATAATCTTAAATTTATCTTTTGTAAATTTTTTTTTTATCATTTCTGCCACATTTCCAAAATGGTTTTGCATGTTTTTAGATGTTGATGATAAAAAAGCATAATTTTTATTAAATAACTTCTTTGGTTTTGGCGCACTAACAAGTTGAAGAATCCCATCTTGGTCATTAAACGCTATCTGCATTTTGTAATTATTTTTTTTATTAATTGTTTTTGAAAAGTCATTAGCAATAGGCATGTCGCCATAACTCAGAATGATAGGAATTTTTTTTCCAGTTATTTTACATTTACAATATTTCATAATTTTAATTAGATAGGTTGTTTAAGTATTTTCCATAGTCATTTTTGTATTTACTGGCAACTTTTTTTAGTTGTTTTGAGGATATAAAATTATTTCTCCAAACAACTTCTTCTGGTGATCCTATAACAAAATTTTGTCTTTTTTCAATGGCCCTTATAAAATTAGAGCAATCATTTAAGTCATCAAAAGATCCCATATCTAACCAAGAAATTCCTCTTCCAATTTTTGAAAATTTAGCTTTCTTATCTTTAATATAAATTTTTATTAAATCAACTATTTCTAGCTCACCTCTTTTTGATTTTTTTAGCCCCTTACAGTATTTAACAACATTCTTATCAAAAAAATATAAACCAGGAATAGCCAAGTTTGTTTTTGGATTTTTAGGTTTTTCTTCAATATCAATAATTTTATTTTTAACATTATTAAGAACAGCGTAATTTTCTGGATTTTGAACACTATAGGCATAAAAATGAGCGCCGTTTTTATTGTTTAAACCTTTCTTTAAAAACTTATAAAGATCATTTCCAAAAATAAAATTATCACCCAGCATTAAGCACACATTTTGATTTTTGATAAGTTTTTGAGCAATAAGAAATGACTCAGGTATACCGTTAGCTTTTTTTTGTATTATATATTTAATGCTAACACCCAAATCTGACCCGTTAGATAGTAATTTTTTATATAAATCTACGCTGCTTGGTTCACAAATTATTATTATTTCTTTAAATTTAAGTAAAAGTAAAACGCTCAGTGAATAGAATATCATAGGTTTATTATAAACTGGTAAAAGATGTTTATTTATTGCTGTAGTCGTTGGCCTCATTCTAGAACCTGTTCCACCTGCTAATAGTATTGCCTTCATAGAAATTATTTACTTTTATTTATATAGTGTTTAATTGTTTTTAAGAGACCATCATTTAATTTTATCTTATGTTTCCAGCCCAATTTCCTAATTTTACTACTGTTAATCTTATAAACTTTATCATGTCCAGCTCTATCTTTCACATACTTAATTTGATCATTTGCTATTTTAATTCCAAATTCTTCAGCCATTATCTTTAAAATTCTCTTAATTATAATAATATTTTTTTCTGCATAACCACTTCCAATAAGAAAAGTTTGATTTGCAACATTTTTTTTAATTAAAAATTCAATAGCGTTGACAAAATCATCTACATAAATCCATTCACGGATATTTTTTCCATTTCCATATAGAGGAATTTTTTTTTTATTAATAATTGAATTTATTATTACTGGAATAAATTTTTCTTTATTCTGGTAAGGTCCAAAATTATTTGATGAATTCACAATATTATAATTATAACCATAGGTATTTGACCAAGCCCTAATAAGATGATCTGAGGCTGCTTTTGAGGCAGAATAGGGAGACCTTGGCGCATAATTTGAATTTTCAGTAAAACTTTGTTTGTTTGCTTCTCCAAACACTTCATCAGTTGATATATGAATTATCTTTATTTTTTTATTTAAAAGTTTGAGTAAGTTGTAGGTTCCAATAATATTTGTATTAATAAATTTACCTGGTGCTTTGATTGAATTATCTACATGACTTTCAGCAGCAAAATGAACAATTATATCAGGCTTAAATTTATTAAACGCAATTTTTAACTTATTAAAATTACAAATATCAATTTTTTGAAAATTATAATTATTATTTTTTTTTAGCTCTTTGGCTAATTCTTTTGAAGCGGCATAGGTGAATTTATCGATATTTAGAAATTTTGACTTAGGGTATTTTTTCATCAATATCTTAAGGAAATTGCCACCAATAAAACCTAATCCACCAGTTATAAGGAATTTTTTGTATTTCATTTTATTTTTTAAATTAATCAACGCTTAACATAGTATATATATTCCATTTTAATTATTTAAATAAAAAAATGAAATTAAGTTATCAAAATATTCCAATATTAATACTTGGTTATAATAGACCTTTTCACATCAAAAAATTAATAACTTCTTTAAAAAAGATACAACCAAAGAAAATTTATGTTTCTCTTGATGGTTCAAAAAAAAATATTGACGATATCAACAAATGCAAACTAGTAAAAGATGAAATAGAAAAAATAAATTGGAATTGTTTAATTAAAAAAAATTATAATTTGAATAATTTAGGATGCAAAAAATCAGTTAGTAATGGGATCAATTGGTTTTTTAAAAATAATAATTTTGGTATTATTTTGGAAGATGATTGTATCCCAAATTTAACCTTTTTTAATTTTTGTAAAAAAATTAACGAAGAGCATAAAGATAATGAAAAAATTTTTGCAATTTCAGGATCAAATTTTTTTAATAAAAAAATTGAAAGTGATTATTTCTACTCTAAATATAATCATTGTTGGGGGTGGGCATCATGGAGAAGAGCGTGGAAACATTATGACAATTCTTTGAGTTTTTGGAATAAATGGAAAAATTCTGATAATTGGAAAACCTTTCACAAAAATAAGATTGAAAGGAGATATTGGGAAAAAATCTTCAATAAACTTAAGAAAGGAAAAATTGATAGCTGGGCCTATATATGGACTTGTAGTGTTTGGAAAAAAAATGGCCTTACAATAATACCTAAAAAAAACTTAATTAAAAATATAGGATTTGATATTAATGCTACCAATTCATTAAAGGAGGAGCAAAAACATTTAAAAACATATTCTATCAAATTTAAAAAAAATTTAAAAGGACCAAAAAATTTAGAACCATTAGAGTCTAATGACACCTTCGTATTCAACAATCATTTTCAAGGAAAATATTATTTATGGCCATGGATTATCTTAAAAGTTGCAAAGCTAGCTATATTAAATCCTAAAATTTTTTTTCTCAAAACCTTTAAAGTCTTACTTTCATGAACTTTATAAAATTTTTGTTATATTTTTTAATAAGTATTACTAATAAGAAAAAACGATATTTAATTTTAAGTCCAAGCCTTTTGTTTATTTTTATAAAAAAAATATTTATTTATGATAAACAAAATAAAAAAATATTTATTCAGAAAATTGAACGATATGGAGATTATATTACAATTTTAGAAATATTTTTTAATAGTGATTACGACTTAAAAAAATTTAGCTTTTGGAACAATATAAATAAAAATAATAGCAAAGTTCCACTAATAATTGATTGTGGTGCAAACATAGGGTGTTCAAGTTTATTTTTTCATAGAAACCACCCTAAGAGTTTTATTGTAGCTATAGAGCCAGAAAAGGAAAACTTTAAATTACTTCAAGAAAATACAAAAAAAATAAAAAAAATTAGACTAGTAAATTCAGCAGTATCAAGCAGTGAGCATTTTTTTAGTTTAAAAAAATCGAATGACAGTAGAGCTCATAAAATTAATGATAAAAAAAATAAAAAAATAAAAAATTCTAAAACTGTAACAATCAATAATATTTTAAAAGATCATCCCGAAAATAAATTTTCTTTTTTTTTGATAAAAATAGACATTGAAGGCTTTGAAAAAAAGCTTTTTGAAAAAAATACAGAATGGATTGATAAATTTAAAGTTATAATCATTGAATTGCATGATTGGATGATCCCATTCAATAATCAATCATTGAGTTTTCAAAAAACAATACTAAATTCAAAAAAATATAAAGATATAATTATTTCTGGAGAAAATTTAATTTTAATTAATTACTGATGAATTTATTAATTACAGGAGGACTTGGATATATTGGGGCACATTTATCTGTAGAACTATTAAAAATGAATACGAGAGTATTTATACTAGATGATCTGTCTAACTCAAAACTTGCAAAAAAAAAAAACATCGAAAAACTATCAAAAAAAAAAATCACTTTTATTAGAAATGATTTAAGTGATTATAAAAAAATATCTAAAATATTAAAAAATAATAAAATAGATTTAGTGTTTCATTTAGCAGGATCAAAAGCTGTTAATGAATCTTTTGTGAAGCCTTATAAATATTATTTAAATAATTCATTTAGAACAATGCAACTACTTAGAGCAATGAATGAAAGCAATGTGAATAAAATAATTTTTAGCTCTAGTGCTACTGTCTATGGAATCCGGAATAAAAATGGAATAAAGGAAACCTCAAATTTAGAAACTATAAATCCATA
>CESE01019140.1_pt1 | contig 11272 bp, 14 predicted proteins | sample 350271 | NCBI WGS metagenome assembly CESE01 (sample SAMEA2621536, study PRJEB7988) | marine metagenome | isolation source: saline water (ENVO:00002010), including | reverse complement strand
GTCATCGCTAGCTTGGAGTGGGTATCACGGCGGACGCGCGCTGACTGCAAAATCAGACCCAGGATCAACTCCATTGCGGCACTCTTCCCGGAATCTGATGGGCCAAACATGCAAACAGTCGGTTGTGCACAATTGATCTCTGGTAGCAAGGCGGTCAACGTGCCGTTAAACACAAAAAGGACAACGGCAGCTTGTGCTGGTGTCATATGCAGTGGACCCCGTAGAAGCTCGGCAAATGTGCATTGCAATGAACCCCCCGCACCCAGCCCATCGACCTGTTTGTGCAGCAACCGGGTCGCTTCTTTGATCGTTGGGTCGGTTTGACGTGTATCAAATACCTGTTTCAACGATGCTGCTTCACTCGCAACGCGAAAGTACGCCCCAACAAACCCATCTTTTCGGGGTCCAGCGAACAATTGATCGATTCGACGAATTGCATCCGTTCGCCACGTGTCCATATCAGCTTGATCGATGGTGCCGTCATGAACGGCACGTCGCAAGCAATTGAATTCGGTACTAAACCCAAACGACAATTGCCCCTGCGACGGGTACATGTCTGAGAGTGTCTCCTCCGACTGACTCATGTTCAATTCAACGGATCGCCTCTCGACAGGGTCTAACATCTCGATTGGGGAGAAGTACGTCGGGTCCTGCTGGCCGTTTGAATCCGCACTAGCACTAAACCATATGTCACGCAGCTCGGTAAACGGCAATGATCGGTACTGGGCGGGGAGATCGGTCCCGCTGATTGCATTCATGCTCTCCATCTTACGAAACAATTCTTCAGTGCTCATTAAACTTGTTGCTGCTGGCAGCGCAAAATTCCGCCAAAGATTGTTTGGGTCGCCACCAATAAATGGTGCATTGTAAGTGATTTTAACAACTAATCCCAGTTCCGCGCAAACAGCTGGGAATTGAAACACCCCGTTATCCCAGTACTTTGCCATGTCCAGTTGGTCCGAGTGGATAGTCTCTTCAAACCTCCCAGTACCAGATTTGAAGTGAGTTGAGATTGAAAACATTTTAAGGATGTGATTAGCTGATTGGCCAGCCATGAAATCGCTAAAAGCAGTACTTACCTCACCATCATCAGACGGGTCCGAGTCTAGACCCCCATCATCCATCCAATTTGCATCCGGCGGTACCCCAAAATCAACAACATTAAACTGCGAATTGGCAGCGCCAGCCAATGCTGTCGAATACCATTGCAACAAAGTTGCTTCAGAATCGATCCGTTTGTAATCCAACGATGTATTTGACATCTTGTACGTGTCATCCTGCAATCGTTGCTGCTCCGCAGCCTGAGCCGTCCGTTGTTTTTTCGTAGGTCGACCGCCGCCACCACCACCACCACCAGACGGCACATCCGCCACTTCAGTCAACGCCATTGCCATGTGAAGAATGATTGCCCGCGCTTCTGCTTCCGTTAATGGAACAAACATTCGGTAGAAACGCGCCACTGTGATCACACCTTTCGACATTAGCTCGTAGTCTGGAACGGTCTCAATGTATGTGTTCACTGCAGCGTGGTCCGCTGCTGCCAACAGCCAGAGAAAGGCATTTAGCAATTTCACCTTGTCTGGGTCACGATAACAGTCTTTCCAGCACCCACGTGTGGGGTCTGGAAACATCCACCACGCTGGCAAGTTGATACAGAGCACTGCAGCTACCCCTGATATTGGTGGCAGGTCTTGCAATGACATGGGCATGAACATCGGCATAATTCGGAATCAGGGGCAGCACAAATTGTGTAACGGCTATATATTATGTAACGGCTAGTTTATACGAAAATTTGGAATATTTTCATCTGTAATGTGCTGACTGTGCATTATTTAATTCCATTTATTCTCTTACTTTATTATCACTTTCTCTGTTTCATAATCACATTTCAGTCTGACCATGGACTCCAAAGCAACCCCAACTGTTACTACACCTGTGAAGCATGGCGTGTGGGCCACTGGCGACATCTCAGAATCCGAATCAGAGGGCACATCGTCCGCAGACGAAGAAGATGAAACTGATGATGATGATACCCCAACCTTCGTTGATTACGCATCGCCGAAGACCCAGTTAACAGGCTCGTGGGCGATTGTTACACCTGGTATCAAGACTGAAACAATGGGGGGAAGATCGACCCCGTCGCTGCTCCCAACCAACCTGTCGTATACCGTTGTATCGGGTCCAGGCGGTCGATACAGGGCCGTTCATTGTGAAGCAGATAACGTGTACTACGTCTTGCTTGCAGCTTCGGATGACCGGGAGGCAGTGAAACTTATCGCCGGCACAGACAAAGTGTTCACTAAAAAACTTGCTGATGTCAGCAAAATTGTATCGCAAGGTAAGCCAGGGAAGTGGACAAGTTTGTTGAAGGTGGAGATGGACTGGTTTCAGCCAGAGCTTGGTGGGTTGATCCATTCTGCTGCTTTGAGCAAGGAGATTTTGTTGCAGCACAAGAACGAGTCGAAGCGTAAGCACAAGACGACAAAGACAGAAGCTGCCCCTGTGAAGCTGGCAAAGCATACTCTCAACGTCGGGTCGGCTGTCACTGCAAGCGAAAAGAAATCTGGCCGAGAATTGGTATCAAGCTCCCCGTCTAAAAAACGAGTGAAGCATGCAGCCCCAGCAGTGGTCGAGACCGCACCTGTGCCGTCGGATACAGCAACTGCCTGTTTGTCGCGTACAGATGTTGCTGCACTCAAGTCGGTAGTAAAAATTTTCAAGTCCGTCCAACAATTGTATGGTCTCTGTGCATCAGCAGTGTGATGATGGTGAAGAAACTGTATAAATGCGTTATTACCCACTTATTATCAAATAAAACTGTTTTTACATCAGAACCAACGTACACACCGTATTTACACAGTGTATTATCATGGCTCGTACAAAGAATGTTTCGCCACGAAATAGTACCGAAGGTTCACAGAAACGGCCGCACAGGTGGCGCAGTGGCACAAAGGCACTCATGGATATTAAGAGGTTGCAGAAATCTGTTCACCCTGTTATGTCTCGCGTATCTGTTGAGCGCGTAGCACGAAGTTTAGCGCCCACCTTGCGATTCGAGCCGGAGGCATTTGAAGTCATGCGGTCTGCAGCAGAAGCATATGCTATTGATCTCTTTCAACGGTCGATGATTGTGGCGGTTAACCGCGGCTCTCAAACATTACACCGTAAAGATCTGCATTCAACACTGGCTGTTTTGCATGGCGTTGGTCCGCACGATTTGCTCCCACCGCAACAAGCTCGGGTCAGTTCGTCGGAAGTGCCACTTAAAAAATAAATTTGATTGCAGTCCGTGGTGTCTCAGCCTTGGCAATTGCATCGACACTGCTTTGAATAGGTCCTGCTGCACATTCCGCAACGGGGGGTGGGGCGAGTGCAGTCGGTTGTGACGTCGACAACGTAGCAATGTACGCGCTGTTTACGACTTGTGCCTCTGCAGTAGACAAGTATGTATCCGGCATGATGAGTGGTCATGTTCTTGCTATAGGTATATATAGTATTATTCTGATTAAACAGCATACACGTACAATGGATGTACAACGTCCAGTTTATATTTCATGCGAATTGGCAGAAGACGCAGACACTGCCAGCGCGAAAAGTAATGGATTTGCGTGGAACTCTACCTTGTGGGTGGTTGATAAGAACCCACAATCACGACATTCAATGCCGAAAGTTCGGGCCCCCACCACAGACGAATACAAAAATACTACCCGTTTCGCTTCCACCATGTTTGGAAAGGTAGAAGAATCTAAAAAGAAAGGTATGTTTGTAAGTGTTCAAATCAAAGGGCTTGTTGATGTCGGGGTAGACGGGTACCCCACGGCCCAGTACCGCCCGTGTAGTGTATACAAAACGAACAAAATAGTTACTATCCACTTGTGAAGAAGCAAATCCTTTTACACAGTGCACAACGTATTCCAATGAACAGTAGACAGCATGTAGAATCCAATCTCGAGTTTCTGGTGGGTTGCCGCCAATGTTTGTAACTGGAAAACATGCTCATCAGAGAGACGTGCAATAAAGGTGAAAGTCTGGTCTTTTGGATGACGACGCCGAATTGTTTTTAAGAACCGCATGTGCGGGGGGAAAACCTCCACCAGATCGCAAGCTGCATTGATGTACACAGTTACTCGTGCCAGGTCGCCCAATGGCATAAATGTAATCTCTGTTATGTCAGGGCTTTCAGATTGCATGTTCATCAAGGCGTAGATAGACCGACTTCGGACATTACCAGCAATACCGCCTACGATATCTACCGTACGCAGTGCAGTCTCGATCACGGAACAAAACGTGATATAGTGCATCGCTTCGTATTTATTATGGTGTAAACACAATAAAACCCAATTATAATCTATCCGGTATTCTTTATTGCTGACAATCGAAAATGTCAGCACATTTAGGAAATCAGTTACTATTAGCGTTGCAACGTGGGCGCATTAAAAAGGCATGTAGACTAATCTTAGATGGAGCTGACGTCAATATGCATGGCTTGGAATGTGGTTGCAGTGCGTTACACCTCGCGGCTCTTTTGGATCGTAGTGCAGTAGCAATGCTTCTGTTAATACATGGTGCGTACCAAGAAGCAGTCAACAGTGAGGGGGAAACCGCATGCGAGGTGGCACTTCACAACAACTCACTCAACGTATACACCCTTTTACGGGCAAAAGCTGGGTGGTCACCGTTCCGGATCGCGGCAGTGCATGGCACGCCATACCTGTGTACGTTGGCTTTACGACGTGGGTCAATCAACCCAGCTCGATTTACATCCCAAGAAATCGCAGCTGCAATTGCAATCGGTGGTAAATCAATGCGGTTGTCTCTTATGCCATGGCGCGTGCAGAGTCACAAATGGACTACAGCCAAACACAGGTCGCGGGTTAGCGTGGTTATGCACGTTGTGAACCGACTAGCGGCACAACCCTCTACGGACATGTTTCTGCCTGTCGAGATGTGGTTTCATATTCTCAGTTTTATTCCATTTAATTTTGGGTTCCCCCCCCCCAGCAGCGAATTGTAAGTCTTCACGAAATCAACTCACTCCGTTTTTTCGAATTTAACCATTAAAACCACGGCGGAGTGGATCTTTAACCTTCAGCAAGTCTGTAATTGGACCCAAACGCGGTAAGTGGGCTTCTTTAAACATCTTTTTTGCAAACATTAATGCTGCAGATGGGAAGTTAGAAGGGAATGGATCTGGACCGTCGTCACACCTAAAGTGTCGGTAGGCAAAGTCACCATAGTTATTCATTTCGTCTGCGAACGGGCGCCCGGGATTGGTAGTGCGCCGGTTCTGGGTATCGAACACCATTTGCTTGCACACAGTACACTCGCCTAGTCGCTTGCCGTTACCGTAATCAGCTGCAGTCGGTAAATGTGGGGGTGGGTGGGTCAACTTGACGCTGCGACCAAAATAGGCAAAAAGGGTTAATTCACGGTGGGTGTCCGTGCACCACTTGACGTAACGCTTGCTAAACAGGGTTGCGAATGGATCTATCAGTGTTTCCTCACCCCAAGAAAGAAACAGGACTCTTTCTTCACCCGCCGTGTTGCGCATATGCGCCGGCAGTTCGCTCGTTACCTTTTTGAGAAAGTTCACCGCTGTCATGCCTTCATAATACCAATTGTCAAGTTTGAACGAGCCCCCATCTAAAAATCGAATGCTGATGGGGTGCGTTTCTGCAAACGTTTGTCGCAAACGGAATTTGTCTTTGGATACTACGGCATAACATGCAGCGCGAAGTGTTAACTTCGTGAGAAGCACTAGACTCTTCTCCGTACATTTGAACCAATCTTGCTTCATGTGGACATAGGGGAAGTCTCCTGCTTCAACAATATTAGCATATTTCCGAATCACAATACCATTATCACGTATCCAATCAAACCAGTAGTTCGAAGCAATCTTTCCATCACTGTTTTGCTTGAACACATAGTTTGCAATAAGCGTGTTCACAATGCAATCTTGCCGCCCCATCCCCCTGATGGGGTAGAAGGGGTAGTCATCAACAACTTCTCGACCGTTGAATACCATGGTCTGTTCCATAATAGTATTGTACACGCTGGGATCTAGATTTTGGAAAGAGCCAGCCATATTCACAATCTTGTGGATAGTCTTAGGGGTCATGCTCCGGTTGTTCCTAGCTTTAAGGACCCGCTTGGGTCTTTCCGGCATTAGGTCAGTCAACCACGCGCCTGTGTCCAGGCACCTGTCGGTGAATGTCACATTGGAAACTACGGCATACGCCATGGTAGAACGTAATGTGTGCGTCAGTTCAGTGCATATACTGTCTCACCCACTACCCCGAACGCGTCAAAAAACACGTTGTAGTGCAATGTGTGATACCCACCACCGTATGTCATGCTGCGAGCTTGTCTTTAATATGTCCATTAGTTCTGTGCGAACTGCAACGTTTGTGAAACCGTCCTTGTTTTCATCACAAATGAAATGCCACATAGTAATTGCTTTCGCGGACAAGCTCAGTCCCTGACAGGTGCCATTTGTGGGGTTATCACACATTGCACCCAACTCTGATAAAGGGTACACTGGCGTATTCGTTGCAATGTTCGGTGGGACGCTGCAGAATATATCTGTAATCTCCGGCATTGTGGAAAACCGATCAGGAACATATAGTAAGAGAGATTGATGACAGATGATATGCCGCAGATTTTCACTGTTTGTATCAACAAAAGAGAGCGCGTCCTGCACGAGCGCAGCGGCATCAAACCGATGTAGTATGCATGACAGGACAATACACGTCAAGATACTTCGTACGCCCGCATTAAATTCCTGCACGTACTCCGCGAGCGTCGTAATGCAATTTGCTGCAATCGCAGCCGAAATTGGGGCGGGGGCATTGTGATCGAAGGCAAGCTGACGAACAACATAGTCAATAATCTCAGGCGCGCGCATCATGTAGTGCCATTATTGTTTTATATATAGCATGCATATGTTTGCACCCCCTGCTGGCTGTGGCACCGCGCACACCCCGGTACTCCCAGTCTTTGCAGGTGCAGGCGATTGGTACAGCATTAAACCCCACTGGTTGACGCGCAGCAAATGCTTCACTGCCAGGGCATAATAACCACACGTGGCCATACATAGTAACCGCAATACTATCGGAAGTGTCGTTTGGGGCCCGGGATACAAACGACGACCCCAGTAGCACCCAGTGCCCATGTATTGGTATGCAGCGCTCTTCAGGGTGCCTAATGCACCACGACGCCACCGCCGCACACAACCCCCCCGCACGGTTTGTGCGCTCGGCGTACCCGATATCTTCACTCGAGGACGCCTTTAAAGTAGACATCATGCTTCGTACACGCCATATGCCACACTCGCCTGTGTGCGGTATATAGTGTACCGTTATCCACCATACCGTTCAGGTCTATAAAAGCGGATGCGTATTCTTGAATCAGTAGCACGCGGTCAAGACCGCGCCTGCCGGCTTGGATAACAGCAGCGCGCAACTCACTGGCAGATGTTATATTTAATGTTGATTGTAACCGTACATGATTGCCCGAAAACACGTGCATACCCTGTTCAGCGGCAACTGCAAATACGTGGGCAATAAAGGTGGGTGTGCGGGGCACACGGTTCTGTTCTGCCCATGTAGGCACGTGAACTACATTTTTAGCCGCAATCAGCAACTCTGCCATATATCGCACCCACACGTGTGTCCACATTCCACGGTCCGATTCCGTGACACATTCCGAATTGCCAATTATAATCGATATTCGCGGGTTTGAAGCAGTGATGGTTAGTGCTTCCAACACCGTGGCTGGCTCATGGACCCCAGGGTGTGATAAGAGCCAACGTTCAATTGAAGCAAGCAGCGCAACCTGGTCGTTGTCCATGGTGTAACGAGCCCCTGGCAGGGACATTTCCACCACAACAGAGTACACACAAGTTCATTAGAATTAATTGTGGGTTTTGGCAGATACCGCAATAGTTGCCATGTAATGCTGTTCCTGGTTAAACCCAAGAACGTATTTGTGCGCAACTTTCTTTCCTTCTCGGGCAGGCGGACCCACTGTGCGTCTATATTTGGGCCCCATGGATGATATTATGTCAAACTGTACATTCATGCTCGTCGCAAGTGCCGTCAACGTAACATTATCCCCCCACACCCCCACTTTACGCATAGCGTCTATATAGGTTTTTTTTGTGGTGTTCGGATCGTCGTCGCTCAAAATAAGCCCACGGTACCGGTCCCAATGCTGGCGTATTTCCGTAACTGCTTCGTTACGATACATGCGGTGATTGCGTGCATCTTTTCGCTTGCCCCCCACGACCGCCGCAACCGCTTGAAATTGGCAATCGCCCCCCGCGCCAACATCTGCGAGACGGAGAGATGGATATAAGTTTGCAAGTTGTTCAATTATAATCGCGTTGGGTTTAGTGGTTGTTTTCGGTGCGGGCGTGCGCGACGGTGGTGGCTTGACGGGAAGAGGAAAGATGGACTTGTTCCAACTGGACGTATCTGGCCCACACTCACGCAAAGCACCGGTGGCATCGAATAGACCCCCATACGTCTTGTATGTTAAATATTTTTCCCGATAGTCTGACGCTGATATTTTCCGAAGTGAGTCGGGATACTCGGATGTTCGGTCGTCGTGTAGACCCCCCAGGCGCGGGTCATTTCGAATGTACCACTCTGTGCATTCCTTTTTATGCACTAACCCGCCTTTAATCGCGTTAATGATAGGTTTAAGGTCGTCGGCCCGTTCGTGGTCGTCCAACCCCGGCAATTGCGTCCACGCCTCGCCCCTGTGCTCGGGGAGGTCCAAGTATTTTGGTGGCGCAACATCATCAACGCTGGGGCTTGGGGGGGTCTGAATCTTGCTTCTGGGTTTGGCGTTGTGGCCTTTCGCGCCTGACGCTGCACTGTGGGTACCAATATACCTGCGCACCCCGAAAGCAGAGGTTTTCACCCTCTGACGGTTACCAGTGTAGATAAAAATTTGATCTTTCTGCATTGCACTTACATCTTCTCGACGAACATATATATACTATTAATTCCCCCCGCCGTCTTTTCTCTAGACTGTTATATAAACGTCGTGCCATTACGGGGTTAGAGAACTGGCAAGACGCATTCATGAACACAGCATATGTGCTGCGGGGTGCTGCTGGCCAGACGATTGAAGACGAAACAAACCACCATCTGTTGGGCCTTCTTATGCCTCAGCACCGCGAGTGTGCAAGGGATGTGGACACGGTTTTGCAAAACTGGGGCTCGGCGAATATGCACAGTACTTACCCGTTTATGGTTGGCGGTGTTGCATGTGCGTCAGCTGCAAACTATCAAAAGTTAAAAATGGTGCAAGCTTGTGCAGACACGTGGAACGTTTTGGCCAACGGGAAAATAACAATCGACACGCTGAATGCATTCAGGGGGGCGGCGGCGGTGGTGCCACAATTGATGTTGCCGAAAAGCCCATTGCTAAACGTACAGCGCGCGCTCCCCGGCATGATAGAAGCAGTAGACCAGGCGACACAACTGTTAACCTTTACAATAAACGACACACCGCCACCTGGAATATTCGCATTAACAACTGGACTGATTGATGTCCACGCATTAGTAGTTGCACTTGTTACCCATCGATTCATGTCGTGTGTCGCATCTCTGGACACTGACGGATTTACATTGGCTGATGTCGGCAGGGCTGTAGCATGGGGCAACTACTTGGGGGGGAAACCAACCGATGCCATAACAAAGGCACGTTCCACGTTGAAAGTCCATATCGCATCGTGCGCGCGTACAAATACACCAGTGCCACAATGCGATGCTGTTTCAGCGATGGTTAAACTATGGGGGTACACACCAAAGACAAAGTAATAGCGCAGGCCGTCTAAAGTAGAAATGGTATTACAATTAAACGTTTATTTACAAGAAGATATATACAGTTGGTATCGACCCCCCTTTGCTACCGCCTACCTATTTTTTTTAGAGCTACGAAGATGCGACGCCCTGCATCTCCAACGTGCGGATTGCAACATTTCCTGCATGAATTATGGCGGACTTCTTCCGTCGGCTAGTCCTCGCGTACCCACGATTTTTCATCCTTCGCCTGTCCTTCCCCATTTCCGTTTTATTAGCCTTGCTTATCTTATTTACCCTCGCGTACTCGTTAAATGCCGGTACTTCCAAGTTCATCCAGTCCACACCTTCAGTTGGGAAATGCCGTGGTTTGGCACGCACCTTTGTTGGCGTCTTACGGGCCGGCTCAGTGACAGTTGCAGGTAAAGGTGTAAGCCCAGCCACAACTGGGTTGGTGGCCATGCACCCACCGCCACCCGGTTGTTGAACACCATTTGAAGTGTCACTTGTACACAAGTCCAGCACGTCCCCAACCAGTGTGTCGAACACACCGCGGAAGAGAGAAAAGGGGTCCTCGTCACAAATGGTGGTGGACGCCACCCCTGTCATCGTTGGCGCACCCGTGGTGCGACCGTCTTCGCCATCAAGCAATGTGTGCTCAATGTTGGCCACCATAACGTCATCCCACGTTAGCAACTCCGTGTTAGCAACCTTGTGTGGATCGATCTGCATAAATCCATCCAACCGCTGGCACCTTGCGCCACCACAATCCATGTCGCCATCAATTGTGCAGCAACAATTAGGCCCAGCCACGAATGGTTCGTGTGGTGGGAGCGAGAGCTCGTGCGCAGGGCCAGAATACAACTGGACGTAACCGTGTGTTTTGTCTGTTGCACCCCCACGAACAATGTAAAAGGACGCGCGATCTGGTGCCTGGCTGTCCGTAACGACAGCGGCGGGTACGCCTAGTTTGTATACGTTTGCAAGTGTTCGTGGGGGTGTGTCAACGGGGACTTCATCTATAGCTGCACAAAGCGCTGCGAAGTCGGCGTCTGTAATTGGAATAGTCTCGCCTTGGGTGAGTTCTTGCAACATATTGTATGCGGGTGTGGTGTTTTTTTTTGGGTGGTGGGGATGGGGATTGTGAGACGATTTCCGATTGTTAGAATTATTATTCCGATTTTTTTTTGCTGACGCATGCAATTTTTCCGGGAAAGAGGCCACATTTGTAATATTGATTGTGGGATTCTGGCCTGAATCTATATATGTCTACATGGTACGACTGCTTTGTGATTGGCCGACATTGCGTACACTGACGTACCATTGAAAGCAACGTGCAATCATGTGCGTATTAAAAAAATTGTATGCATTGGATTATACACCCCCCCCCCACTGGCCCACCGCAATATAATCATCCGGAGGCACGACGATTAATGGACGAAACTGAAATATGTTTTTTT
>CESE01057804.1_pt1 | contig 11273 bp, 1 predicted proteins | sample 350271 | NCBI WGS metagenome assembly CESE01 (sample SAMEA2621536, study PRJEB7988) | marine metagenome | isolation source: saline water (ENVO:00002010), including | reverse complement strand
GCCGGCTCGACTCCGAGCAACCGCGTACGACGGGTCCTCCACTGCGTCGCCTGAGGTTGCCCTCAACGAGCCCTCCGGCCCAAACGCTTCTTCTCCGGGTGCGGCTGCGACGTCGGCATCGAGCACGTGGCCCGTTCTTTGACACGTGCTGCCGTCTTCAATGCACGAGTCGGGGCCGCCTGTGTCGCGACGCTGTACCAATCCATCGCTGGCCTTGCTTTGTGCCAGGCGATCCTCGGCTGCGTCGTTTTCTTGTTGCTCTGTCAGCATCTCTGCCGCCATTTGACCTGCCCATTCGGTGGCGCGTTTGCCATCGCCGTCGAGCAGCTCCGCATGCATATATAACGCCGAGTCAGGGTGGTTCGCATACACGACTCGAGCACACCCTTCAACGTCTGTGATGCCTCCGTAAGATGCAAACGCGACAGATAGCCACTTGCAAGCAGAAGACTCTCGTGCAGACTGTGCATCTAGTTGTGCTGCCGGTATACCTCGGTGCGATGTCGATTGGACGAACACATTTGTCTCTCCTGCAGCTCTCGAGACTGCCATAGAGACCGCATCTATGAAGACGCGGGCGAGCGGTTGCAAGAAGCCAAAAGAATGGAAGTTGAGACGTACGTCAATCATCCTCCTCCATGCTAGCGTTCCGCTCCTAGCTTCTCTGGCTCCCTGCCCTGTGAGTGTAGGTAAGGGTAGGATAGAAGGAACCGCCACGAACCAATGAGCCGCTGCGTGATTTAGCTTGCGTGGATGGATATCCATGTTGTAATGCCCCTTCGAGTGACTAGCGTAAGCCACTTCAACGGCGTTCAACCAAGCGGGGTGTATGACGGCCTCCTCTCCGAGCTCACGTCGGGCGCATAAAATGTAGCTGTTGGCGTCTCCACGGTCCATCTCTCCGCCAAACGTGTCATACTGTGGATAGGATGGCTTCGAATCGGATCGTACGTAGCAAAGCACGTCGTAGCCGCACACGAACCAAACTTTAGCTGATCGAGTTTGTCGCTCGATACTAGTAACGGAGCTAGGTGACCGTTTTGTAGCAACATAGTTGTCACCGTTTCCGCGGGTGCCTGCACGTAGGACACCACGTTCTCCACGTCCTCTGCCAGGATGTAGAGCTTGAGTTGGAATAAGAGACATCACCGATTTCGAAGTTGGAGCGACGACGGAGGGTGATGTCGAGGTAGTAGTTGTGAAAGAGGGTAGCTGCGGATTTAGAGGGCGTGGTACCTGAGTGAGATGGTCCCAGGACTGTCCCTCCAACCTAGCGGTCCTTAATTTATTGTTGGTGGATGGCGGCTTCGCCATCACAGAGTTATTAGCGTTTTGCGATTTATTGTTGTTGGATGGCGGCTTCGCCATCACAGAGTGATAAGAGTTTATAGTAGTTGTTCCAGATGATATAGATGATAATAAATTTGTTATAGTAGTTTTAGAGGTAGAAGTTGAAGGAGATGCCAACAGCTGAGTTGAACAAACCACCTCCGACGTCACGCTTCCATCACAAGCGCTTCTTCCCTACGAGGGCCTCTTTTCTTCTGCCGCCATGACGTCCGTCTGGCTCGCCTCCTCACACATTAGCCGGCCGGACGTTTGCAGCTTATGGCTCTTAGGGTGTCGGTACATCAGACGCTTCAGCACTGCACAGTCTCGGTACGCGGCTGGCATGCCGTCCTCCTTGTTCATTTCGAGGCTCCAATAGCAAAGCGCGGCTTTCACCCTCGGGCAATCTGCCGCGTCGTGTGCAGAATCGGCTGGGTCATCAAGGCGGTAGACGCAGCCTGAGGGGTTGTTCTTGTCCTTACTGGGGCAGGTCATTCCCTTGGAGCATAGAGGACATGCGCCCGCGATGTACCTTCCGTTTGACACGTTGGCATCATTATGGCTCGGCCCATATCTGCACTGGAAAGGCTCGTTGAAGTCTTCTTTAGCTTTGTAGGGAAAGACCACGCCCAGAATGAACTTGACACGTTTATCATCGTGGGTATCGGCCAGTTTGAACAGCGTATCGCGAGCTTTAGTACTGATGGGAATGCTCTCGAACGCTTCTTTGCCTCCAGGGTAATTATCGTGCAGAAAAGGGTGCTTCTCCCAATAGCCTTCCATTACAATACCCTGGCCCACGGGGCGTTGTCCTTGGTTGCCGAGGAAACCAACGCCACGGCTTCCCTTGCCTCCTGGGGTGATGCTTGCGGGCTTGCCTTTGCCCTTTCCTTTACCGCTACCCCAGCTTCCGAATCTGTCAGTATCTCCCGTCGATACTATCGAGGCCACCGTCCCGAAGTCCGGTAGGGTTGGCCCCGCCTGCTGCAGAACAGCCAGCGCGGCTGCCGTTGGAACGCTCGACAAGCTTGGCACTTTGGGTTGACGTTGCGGCTTGGGTTCGGCGGCGCGGGACTTCTCTCGTGCCGCGTGCTGCTTGGCGAGGGCTTCCTGCATGACTCCTTCTGCCTCGGCTATTCTAAGCACACTCCGATGCATGTACCACACTTGGTGGTTCTTCTCCTTCTTGCCTAGATCTCGGAGGTCCGGGGAGTCCCATGCACCGGGGCTCGGCTGTTTTTGCATGATGTCTTCTAACTTGGAGGACAGCCACATTCCAAGAATCTGATGCTCCACGGCCTCGCTGTCTGCATAAAGCTTGGCAAACCTTTTCAGAAGGAGGTCTGCCTCTTGGTCTTTGGTATACATCTCAAACTGGTGCGTCTTGAGCATCCTGCCGCCCAAGTTTTCAAACAGCTGTGCCGTCTCGACGAGAGAGGCACCGGGCGACATAGAGTCCCACTTAGCTTGGTCGCGGTCAATGGAGCTACTCGATGGGTCAGCTGTGAAGTCGCAGACGAAAAGGAACATCTCCACGGCAAGGTGAGTGTACGAAGAGATCGAGTTGACCTCTTGGAACAACTCGATAAGCTGACGCATCCACGAGGCAGACTTGATTTCCTGAATAGCCCTTGATAAAGACTCCAGAATATCAGTCCACTGCATGTACGAGCTCACTCCCATATTAAACGCACGCTGCAGCTGGGTACGACCGTTCTGGCTCTGCCACCATTCTTCGCGCTCCGGCTTAGTCCCACTATCGCCGCTAGCTGTCTTTGGCTTGTAAGTGCGCAGGACGGAAGTGAGGTTCTTCTGAAAGTCCGCATGGTCACTAATTCTGAGCTTTGCAAGAGATTTCCTGAACGCGTTGCTTCCCCTTGGGTGCTTTGTGGCTTTGATAGAGCGAGCAAGAGAGTTATGCTCGACCACGGAGGGGTTCCACTTGGCTGTATTAAGCGTCTCTAGGGCCTTCCTGAGCTGATGAGGCCGACTGATCTTCGTATCGCATTTCAAGCGATGGTATTGACTGGCGGTCATTGCAGACCTCTTCCCTTCGTCGTACACCTCCTGTTCAGACTGGTAACCCATGCTAGGAGTATGGCCGCCATCAGCATTGCTGCTCGAGTCGGAGTCTCCATCTCCGGAAGACTTTGGGCTCTTAGCCCTACTCTGAGATGTCGCTTGCGATTTTGATGTGCGTTTTGACGCCTTCAGACTGGGCCTCGAGGTTTCTGTATCAGAGCGAGGCTCGTAGCGGCATTCAGCGCACGTCTCTCCTCCGAAGCTAGGTTTTCCACACTGTGGACACGCAGGGTCGTGGCTTCCATTGGCCCGAAGCACCGGCGCTACCGTCACCGAGGCCGGGATGCGAGGTCCCGGTGCGAATTGAGCCTGCGTCTCAAGAGGTGCGGAGGTAGGAGATGCTGGATCCCCTCCCGGGCGAGTTGAATTCACTCCAGGTCCAGAGCGAAGGAAGGCGCTCCTCCTCTGCTGCCGCTGCTCTTCCGCCGAGCTCGTGATGACAGCTGGGTCCGGCTCTCCGGTTGGCGCTATCACGGATCCCAGCATTAGGGGCCACGTGATGTCGCCTGTGGAGACACAACGACGGAAGTACCAAGCCGTCACCTGCGCGAATAGGCGAATCTGAATGCTCGCTCTGCTCTGTACCCACTCAGGCCATAGAGGTTGCGGCATGTCGAGATAGCTCGGACCGTGCCGCGGGCCGTAGAGGTGTGCATATCTTTCGTCTGAGAAAGTTCTGACTGCCGTCTCCACCTCGACGTGCGTAGCATACGGCTTTGCTCCGGGCGTAGCCCGTCCCTGCTGCCCCAGTCTGTGGATTTCGTTGCCGAGCTCGACCGCGGGTCGGGAGGCGATACGGGCAGCTTCAGAGCTCAAAGTGATGCCGGTTATGAGGCCTTGGTGTACAGCAAACCAGTGATCGTCGATGGTGTCGGCTCCCCATGCCGGCTCCAGAGCATTGTCGGCTACAAGTATTCTACTGACGGCGTTGTCGCTGAAGCGAGGCTGGTTGCAAAACTGCATGGCTGCGTTCACCGCCCGTTGCTTATCCGTGGTACCCGTAGCGTTGTCTCGGTGAGGTCGGATCTCATCATAAGAGAAAATCATGCAAAAGCTGCAACGATTTGCCATCATCATTGTCCACATAACCTCTCGGCTTTGGGTCAAAGTAGATGTCGCGGCTGAGGGTCCGTGGACAGCTAGGATCTCTCCCGTGTCGCCTGAAGGAAAGTCAAAGCCGTGCGAAGACACCGGAAGCAGAAGCAACTGGCTTGAAGGCAATTTGGTGTTGAAGTGAGCCAGCTCCACCCTTGCCGTTTCGAGTTGCTCGGCGAGGGCAGCGCGTTGCTCCTCCAACCCAATGTTCTCTTGGTTTGCTTTGTTCGTGGCTTCCAATGCCGACTTCAGTAGATGCTCGTGTTCGCTGATCGGCGTTACTTTGACTTCGTGAGCGGCGTAAACGGCCGCGATCTCTTTCTCGTAGGAAGCTATCTGAGAGGTCAAGACCTCTACTCGATTACGTTGCTTGGCTTCAGCCGACTGTGCTCGGCTTCTCTCCTCGCGCTGCGTCTGAATGATGGTGTCATGGTCTTGCGTCACTCTTGAAAGGTGCTTCTTCATTTTATCGATTTCAACTCGGGAGCCCTTCGCAGCGTCGCTAGCCGTAGCTAGTTGGCATCTCAAGTGAGCAAGGTCTCGGTCGTAGTGCTCATGATCTGGGTCATGGCAAACTCCCTGGCGACCGCCATATCCTGCGGTAGTAACTTGACGTCCGCGGTCTCGGTCGGTCTGCAGGTCTCCCTGCGCAGCCTGTTGAGCCATCATTGCTGTTCGTGCCTCGCCCATGGCGGCACGGAGTTGGTGTTGCGTTTGCTCATGCGCCTTGTTCAAACTGCCGATCCTAGCTTGAGCCTTCTGATCGGCGCGGGAGATATTCTCTTGAGCCTTTAGCTCACTTGCCTTCGCTTCTTCCAGTTCAGCGTGAAGATCCTTTTGTCCTTTAACTGCGTCGTCTCGCTGCTTAACGATCTCGACTAAGGCTTGCGGGGTCATGGAAGGGGAGCTAGCTGAAACTCCACCATCCAAAGGGCTTCCTGCATTGATGGCCTCTCGCAGCAGTTTGCGAGCGCCGTCGCGTTCGGCCTTGACTTTATGGATTCGCTCGAGGCACTTCTGCTCTAGCATCTCTTCTCTGAGACGGAACGTTGCCGCGACCGAAGCAGCCATTTCTTTCGCACCTTGCAGGTTACCCAACGTCTCAGCCCGTTGGGTATTAGACAGCTCCAGCCGTTCTTCGAGGGAGGCAATCTCGTCAAGCATCGACTCCCGAGCTTCTTCAGGAGTTACCTTGAGCGACGAGAGCCTTTTGAAGCTTATTCCTCCAGAGGTGCTCGATTCCTCTTCTTCAGCCCGGCTGGCTGACGCCTGAGCTTCATCCCTTGCCTTTGCTTTCCTTTCTGTCTCACGCGTAGTCATCTTAGACAGCCGAACCTGGAGTTTCTCAACCTCAACATTGGCGCGGTGGTTAATCTCGCGGTGCGACGCCTCGATCAAATCCAAATGACGTTGCGAATCAATGTCGTGGAGATCTTTGGCTCGGGACAGTTCCTCTTGGTTTGCCGCTTGGATCTGCGAGATCTGCTGATCATACTCGACTTCGATACGATTTAGTTCTTCGGCGAGCTGATCTTGAGCTCGTTTTTCTCTCTCCTCAATCTCTTGCCTCAAGATATCATTCTCAGCGACTAACTCATCGTAGAGTGCTCTCAGCTCGGCGATTGCAGTCTTCGCAGCAGCCTTCAAATTCACGGCTTCTTCCTCAGCGGATCCAAGCTGACAGTTAATCTTTTCGAATGCTGCCGATAATTCAATGATAGCGGCGCTTGCATGGGTCGAGGCTCGGTCTGCTGAAAACTCGGCGATAGCATAGTTGATTCGGGAGATTTCCTCGTTGATCTGCAGCCAAAACTGCTCTGGTCCTCCGGCCACGGCCTCCGTCAAGTTCCATAGGGTGGAAGCTCCGACGTCATCCTGAGACTGCATGACCTTCTTCCCTTGCGAATTTCGAGGGGGCGAAGTGGTCCCAGGTTCGGCATCATCACTCGGCAGGGGAGAGAGAGCAGCTGAGCTCTCACCAATTTCTTTTGAATGATGGCTGTTCACCTTCTTGTGTTTGTCGTCGGGTTCTTGCATGAGTGTCAGCTTCTCGGGCACCCCACCTCCCAACTGCGTCCGCAGATGAGAGACGTTGTCGGCAGGGTTCATCTCTGCCTCGCCGACAGGGGTCCCCCTGCCGGTTTGACTCCGAGCCCCTGCGTGCGACGGATCCTCCACTGAATCACCTGAGGTTGCCCTCTTCGAACCCTCCGGCCCAAACACATCTAGTGGTAGTATATCTCCTGCTTGGAGCGGCGTTGAGTAGATAAGGCCTTCGCCTCCGCGGTTTTTGTCGTCGGACAGAGCGCGCGGCGAGGTTGAAGAGCTCGCGGAATTCTTCGGGCTCCGACGGAGGATCCGGCCGGGCTGAAGATTTTCGCGGGGTTGGGTAGCTTCGAGCGCATTGGGCGTGCCGATATTCCATTTAGACGGGTCTGTAATCGTGACCACCGGCGTCTGCGTGTCGGTCGCGGCTTCGCGACCAGTTGCATCCGAGAATGGAACCTCGGGGAGGTCAGAGCGAAGATCTTCATCGTCCGAAGAGACCTCTTGCGCCAGCGTTCGAGCAGCTTGCGCAAGGAGCTGCTCTGTTGTATTAAAGGTGAGGTTTTTGTCCCTCGGGGCAGCGCTCGCTGGCCCACTTTCGGACGGTGAAGAAGATCTTCTTGAATTCCCTGTATTCACTTCAGGCGGTTCTTCAAGCTTTGTACTTGTCGTGTCTAGCGGCTCTGGAGCCGCTGGCGCGGCTATTCCCGAACCGGTCAGGTGGGCATCAGCAGGCCTTTCATCGCGAGGTTGAGCGCCTCCCGGCTCTCTCTGCATCGCTTGCATATCTTCAGCCGGGTCCGCAGCTCTTGGTGGGGCGCGTAAACTGTACGCTAGAGGTGGGTCGGAGCCCCCGTCGACTCCTTCGATGGGAGGGTCCATCCTTGTTCGGGACGGAGCTGTATTACTCGAGCAACGGACTCACACACTCAGCAGCGCTCACGCTTTGATTCAAACTGCAACGGGAATCTACACCGCAGTAGCATTACAGGGTAAGACAGACAGTCACCACCGCAGTGGCATTACAGTGTACATAACTGTTGGGGGTAAGTAGCGGACCATTTCTGGCCAAACCCAGCCACCCTCACAACGCAGGTTCGTAGAACCCACGAGTTTCATCCCTCGTGGATAGCCAATATTTGCCGTAGACGAGCCAGCTAGGCTTGTTAGCTTAACGGCCAAACGTAGCCACCAAAGTGCACCGCGCGCCCACGCGTGCACTAGAAGAGAGGTGACATCGGAGACCCTGATAACCGATGCGCCAGAGTACCCTCGCGTGAGGGCGTAGATAAAGATAGGGGAGCTAACGGTTAGACTGCGCGGGCGCCGAGCGCCACGACAGCCCCCCCCTAAGACGTAAGACTGATCATCAGCAGTCTATCCGTTAAGTAGCACGTTGGCTCATGACACCAATTTGCATACCGAAAAACGAATCATCGACGATCATCATCACAAAGACCCAGGGTCAAGATAGGAACTAGCAGCTGCAGACTGCCTTCCATAAGCCATCATAAGCATTAGACCAAGATACACTATACCTCGTAGTGGCCACCACGAGATTAGAGGAGCATATATCGATGTCTCACTGATCTCGGTCAATCGTAAAAAGTTAACCACGCTCGTTGTACACCGTTAGCGAAGTATTGTTGCGGTATACCATCGCTCAGATAGTAATACCTTAGAAGCATTTCTGAATAGATTAGTTGAAGTGCACTGACCGCCATTAGCCAGTAGCGATGAGGAAGTAGTTGACATCGGAACGATACTCTGCGCGCAGTTAGAGTACAAAGCTATTCCTGAAACCGGCCTGGGCCAATACAGGGTTCTTATGGGGCCACCATCACTCTGATGAAGAGTACTCAAAATGTTGCCTGCTTAGGCATGGAACCCATAGTTCTTCCGTCGAAAAGTAGCGTTGTGGGAGCTCACGAGATTACTCGTACTAGCTCCACACCAAAGGTGACCACCGAACGTTCCGCGACCGGAAGCCGCTTATGGTGATAGAAACTGTCTTCATAAAAGCGTTGTATGTCTGCAGAAACGTCAGACGAGCACCACGAGGCTGGTACCAAAGCACGTCGGTGTACTCGGTAAGCAGCATCGAAGCTGGCGTGGTAAGCTTTCCACCCAACTCTGAGGACTAGCTTCCGTTCATTGGACGTAGCCAAAACGTAGCAAGATTCGCCAGCCTTCTCGGCTAAATAACGGGAGAAAGCTCGGTTCTCGAGTCGGGCGTCAACCGTCTTTTCCTTGTCCTGAATCAATCTCAGTGCAGGTTCGAGAAACGGCCATAAGGGAAGTGTCGATTCCAGTTCACCTTTGGAAGCCCCAAGGATCCCTTCAAGAAGCTGAGGCTCGTCAACGGGAGATGACTGCCCTACTGGGGCGAGAACCGACGAAGGAATCGTGGGTGACGGGGTCACCGCGTGGAATAATGTCGGCGGAATAGATGGCATTGGCACTGTTGATAGCGAAGCTGACGTAGGGTCACTCTTCAATGGTATATTGAGCCCAACCATCGCAGTTGATAGTTGCAGCGAGCCCGTCGCTGTGATAGCTTTAAAACCATCCGCTTTCATCACAGTCCTTAGATCTAAACCAGCCGCTTCGCAAATGGCACCGTTGAGGTCCCTTATCTTTCGATTCCAACGGGTAATAGAGCGCGAATTTACAGGAGGGTCCCAAGCCTGACCTGCAACTTTATCCGTCGAGAGGACTTCGGGCCAAATCACCCGAGCTAGTACAGCACACAACGCTTGTTGTGCTTTTGTTTCCCTCAAGCACTGAGACCCAACGAATGGTTCCAATACCGATAGCGTCGATGCTTTGTCCTGCGGTTGACGGATGATAGCAGGGTTTACCACAGACAGCTTGCCTTCCGGAGACATCGCTAGACCACTTTTGATCAAGCCTAATACTTGCGAAAGGGTAGCAGAAGCACGTTGAGCCCACGAGGTAGGTGATTCGCTCACACGTTGGCCAAAGTAGTCGGCAGTAGGGTCAATGCTAGATTCCAATGGGTCTGCACTTCCACTACCTGTAGCCATAGAAGCCATTGCATCTGCTGCGTGACTGTGAGGGTCACCAGCATAGCTAGCTTTGGCAACTCTATCAAGCACCGGCGTATTGCCAGCCGAGGCACGCCTTTGCTTACTGGAGTGTCCCGGGTCTTTGTACTCAACCCCTAGAGCTTGACCTTGGGTAGGTCGCTTCCTTCCATGCGTCGTCAGACCACAGCATACAACACAACTCGGGTTGGGTTGGCAACAAGTTCCGCGTAGGCACCCGGTGCAACGTTGGAGATTAGGGGCTTGGCAAGCGACGCAATTTGCCACCATAGACATCAGCTGCTTCCCGTTAACCGGGAGAAAACTCGGTCCAGACACCACTGCTAGCACGTCGATAGCGAGAGGACGATCTGGCTGATAGCGTAGCCCATGTTCCACCAAGCTCCTCATATCCCACTCATCGAAAGATGGCAGGCTTAGAGAACTCGACAACTGCGGTACGGTTCTCCACTTGGCTTCCACGTGCGTCACAGGGTCGCGCGGGGCCGCATCAAACAGATCTGGGACCGAAACTAACCATACTTTGCAACTGCGTGAGTGGGGCTCGGATCCGTTCACCACTCGATGCCCCTTAGGGCTCCTCAAGACGACACCCTCGACTAGCTCTCGAATAGCCCACGGATAACAGACCAACTGGGTTTGGAGCAGCCGGTGGCAGGCCTGCAAGTATGTCTCTTCAATGTCAACCCCACCCTGACTCGAGTAGAAGTGGTCCACCGTCTCAACAGACCCTCCGGGAAATGATAATGAAGACAACCTTCCATCTGATAGTCGGTTGTACCAAGAAAAGTACGTCTTTTCCGAGGAGTAGAAGACTACACGAACCTGATCGGCATCACCCACAGCAAGAGAGCCAACCAAGCGAACCGCCTTCAGAGTTGGAATAGAAGACAGCGTGTCCGTAGAGGTCATAAGGCATACGGGTTCAACGATTGGAATCCAAAAGTTAGACAATAAAGCGCGGGGCGTTGTCGGCATCAAGCGATGATCAACTCTTCTCCACCAGCGACCAGCTACCCATTCACTACGGGGGGCCAGGGCAATCCTGAGCTTCTTGGCCGTAGTAGACCTCACCCGAGGCGAGGGTCCTTTGCCAACGTGGTCGAGTAGAGACAAGGACGCCACCGTAGCTGTCCTTCGCTTGCTTTCGTCATACGATTTCCGAGGTTGAGCAGCTAACCTTGAGGAGCGGGAACCGGTCCTACAAGAGTTACGCTGCTCGCGGTTCACTATCGCGTAGCTTGGCGGCTCCGAAGCCTCCGGAGCTGGTACCTCAACGGATGATTGGACCACGTCCTCTTCGGGTCCGACGGGCAAAGGACTCTCGCTTTGAGCCAGACTCTGAGGTGCTATTGCTGTATTCGTTCTGCGTCCACGAGTCTCCTCGAAGGCTTGTACCATGTCCGAGCACCGTAACATAAGCGCAGATCGAGGTTCCCAGGTAGCGTCTTTAATCGGGTAACCTCTCCATTTGACTAGGAAGTGCGGGACTTTTGCTGAGCTCAGCCCACGGTTAAGCAACGGCTTCTCCTTGGTTTCGAGTAGGGACTCCACCAGATATTCATCCGGGGCAATTCGATCGACGTCGGTGATGGTGGAGTACAACTTAAGCCTCCGCCCTGAGATAGAGGTGAAGCCTCCGCCCTGAGATAG
>CESE01132214.1_pt1 | contig 11304 bp, 2 predicted proteins | sample 350271 | NCBI WGS metagenome assembly CESE01 (sample SAMEA2621536, study PRJEB7988) | marine metagenome | isolation source: saline water (ENVO:00002010), including | reverse complement strand
CTCTTCCAACACCTTATAAAATCATTCATCCCTCTTTTCCATCAGAATTATTAAAGCAAGAACATCTTGAACTCCAAGACCATATGGCATCCTCCAAAACGTCCACTGAATCCAACATGGATCCCCGATTTTCATTCATTCAATCCGCGATACAAGGTTTGTCAGGTTCAGATTTGCAAGTACCTTCCAGTCTCAGTCAAAAGGAAGAAATCCGCAGCTTTCTGGACGACAGTGCGACTCGAGTCTTGCGCGTCTGCATCCCTTCCTTCAACGTTAGCAACACCATCGATACCACTTCTTCTGAAAGTGAACGTGCTGTTTCTTTCGTTAAAATAGGTGGTCGACAATTAGAACCAAATAATATGAGTGACGAAATCATGATCACAAGTCATGGTGAAAATCAAACACCGTTGCGTAATTTGTACAGTGCCGTCCACAATTTGTATGCACCTACTTTGTTGGACAACGATCGTTGGAGTGCACAGTTGGGTGATAAATTGCAAGAATTGTTAGCAAAATTAGATACCAGTTTAGGCGTCGTTGTCAACAATGAAAACGGCGGCAACAATAACGACAACAACAACAACAACAACACCTCTTCAGGAGGACGTGGTCGAGGTTCTGAAGAAGAAGATTTGTATGGATCACCCACTACAATACTGAGCATTACGGAAGAGTGTGAGTTTTGGGTCGAACAAACTTCTACAGGTAGTGGTAGAATACGTTCGGCGGCAACTCGATTTCGTGATTCGTTCGAACCAATCGCTACACGTTGGTCCAGTATGGATGATACCTCGACCAAAATGAAATTATCACAAGTCTTAGATTTATTGGAAGACACTCAAAACGCGTTGGATGACGTTTGGAAAGTGGATGGTTTATCAATGGATCAAAAATATTCACAATCCAGAATGGAACATATATTTAGTATCGTAGCGAGTAAAATTGGCAAACACATACAAACAGCCTTGTCGAAATTAGATTTGTTTCGTGGGGCTTTTTCTTCTGTACGCAGTGGTTTAAGAGATAGTGTTCGAGTCTGCAACAAATGGATCTTGGCTACGAAAGAATTGACGGGTACTTTTTGGCCAACGCATGAAGATCATTCTTGGAAAGGTGCTATACATGAAGATGATTATTTAATTGGCTTTAGTAAAAGACTATCGGAAATCGGTCGATTGAGAACTACTTACGAAGAATTGTGTAATTTATTAACAAAAGACGAGCAGCTGCAATTGCGAGTGAGTGATACGTTTGTACCGTTTGATGGCCACAAACCGTTGCGGTATTCCAGATACACCCAACCACGATGGAAAGCAGCAGTCAACCAATATGAAGAATTATTAGCACCGATCGAAAGACATATTGCATCTAATTTACAAAAAAAAATGTCAAAAATGGCGAGTCGTCCTCAACAATTGTTGCGAGAATTTCAAAAATATCGAAATTTAATATCTCGACCTAACATAGGACAAGTACTGATGTCTGAGCGACAAACTTTGTTGGCACAATTAATGACACATGTGGAACATTTAGAAGGTGATTTTGAAAGCAGAACCAACGGTGGTAGAGGTGGTTCCGATGCCAATCCACCTCGTGGTAGAAATGTTTCCCATCAAGTCAATTGCGTAGTATGGGGCAAGCAACTGCGTAATAAAATTACCCAGTTGTTAAAAACAGCTACACCGTTGTTGAAAGATTTAGGTCATTCTTTTGTGGAATTTAAAGATTTGACCGATGCTTTGATTGACAAAGTGGGTAAATGGGTGAAAGATCGTGTTGTTGAATGGGATCGTGAAATGCAAAACAATTTAGAAGATCGACAATTGTCCGTGAAAGGTAAGTAGAGCAAATGTAGCTTGTAATTATCGTTGAAATATAATTATTTATCCATTCCTCCTTTCAAATAAAACCCAAAGCAGTATGACTAACTTCTTTTCTAAAACTATGTTCTCTTTTCTTATTACAACTACAAATGCAATCCTGTCGTTCGCTTTATAGTTTCTGGAAGATTAATGGAGATTGAAACTAGATCGGGGAATATGGTAGTGAACTACAGTGAAGCGTTGGTGCAACTGTTGCGAGACGTGCGACAACTTCGAGGCATGTCGTTCAATGTCAGTCGCAACATTGCACAAGCTGCTTTGGAGGGTGAGAAATATTATCGGTACGGCGTAGCTTTAAAAAAAGTGGTAAGTAAAATACAAAGCGAATGAAGCGGCACGCGAATGGAGCACTTGTAGTTTTTGATTTATATTCCTCCTCCCTCCTTCAACTCTGTTTCATTGTCTTTGTCTCGTTCTCCTTTTATCTAAAACACCCAAACAAGTCTTTTTTGACACTTTTACCATACACTATACTATTCTAAATTATACTTTTTTGCATTCAGGCTAATTTTTACAACACGATGGATCGTCAAATTATACCATGTACGAAAGCGATGTTAAAACGTTCTTTGTTGGAATTTGATAAACGAGTCAAAAGTAGAGGTGGAAGAGGCGAAGAAATCACTTGGAGCAATCCCAACGATTGCCAAGAATATGTCATGTCGTTGCAAAAAGGTGCGGAAGTTTTAAGTTTAGAAAATCGAAGGTTGAGAAGAATACATATGTCAATGGTGGAGGAAGTCATTACATTAATGTCTATTGATTTGTTGCGTCAAAAAACAAGATGGAAAGCAAGATGGTCCAGTCTTCGCAATAAAAAAAAAGAGTTGCTTGAAACGTACGAAGAAAAAGATTTAGCAAATTTCTTATTGCATTGGGACAATCAAATTTACAAAGCGTTGGAATCAAGGTAAGTAATAAAGCAACGCAGGAGCAATGTAGCTTGTAATTAAAATCCAAAAGTGTCAATTAAAAAAAAATTAAAAAACCAAATCAACTCAAACAGTATTACTAACTTTTTTCTAAACTATATCTTTTTTTTCTATTACAATCTACATTTGCATCCTTCGTCTATAGTTATCGAATGGGACTGGAATCGTTGAACGAAAATTTAATTGAAATTAAATGTGAATTAGTTTTTACATCTAGATCGGTACAATACCGTCCACCTTTGGAAGAGTTACGTTCTTCGTACTATCGTGAAATGAGAAAATTTATTGGTATACCAAATTCTTTTTCTGGTTTCGGCAACAAAGATGTCTACGTGACAATGGCAGATCGAAATGCAAAATCATTGATTCAAGTCTACGTCAAAGCGGAAGAACTGTTTCAAAAATTAATGGATCAAAAAAATGCATTGAAAGATTGGGTGGCGCTTGGCAAAATTGCAGATATCTTTACCTACGTGGAAGAGAATTGTACGGAAATTGAACAATGGGAACTAAATTTTGATGTATTAAAAAAGAAAAGAAAAGAATTAGATAAAATGAGTGACTTTTATAAAATTGATTGCTTCAGTGTCAGTGCTACACCGTTGAAAGCAGCGATTGAAGATCAAATACAATCCTTTGGTGATGCCTTAATCATATCATTGAGAAAAAGTGTAGTCAGTAGTTTAACGAAAGTGGAAACTTTTTTACATGAATCCATGGAAATGTTGGGTGTCTTACCCAATACAATTGAAGAAATAGGAAATGCCAAAACGGAATGGAAAAGAATCGTCGACGACAAAAGCAACATGAGAGACATTACAAAAATATGTGCTCGACAAAAGAAATTGTTGTTGCAAGTCGCTGGTTTAGCAGGAAGCATTGATGTAGCTGAAGTGACACAACGTTTAGCACAATTGCCTGGTGAATGGGAAAATTTTGATGTTGCAGTCGAAGCGTTTAGTGATATATTGGATGCCGCGAAAACTAAAATGAAAGATCAATTGGAACAACAAGTGATTGATTTAAATATGGAGTTGGATAAATTTGCTAAAAGATGGCATGCATTGAAACCAGCGGGTGAAGAAAAAGCAGGAGATTGGGGTGAAGAGGCTATCAATCGCATTTTTACATCGTTGGAGGAATGGAAAAAAGATTTTGAAGAAATACAATGTAAAACCAATAAACACAAAGAAGCATGCGATCAATTTCAAATGAATCCACCTACCTTTTCGGGACTACGTGAATTGGAAGAAGACATGAGCAACGTCACCAGCAGTTGGCAAATGTATAAAGATTACTCCACCGAATTAAATACAATGGGTGAACAAGATTGGATTACATTTCGTTCTAAATTGTTTGACGTGCAAGATTTTGTCAAAAAATGGCAATTGAAAATTAAAGAAAGATCAACCGTTGGTGTACGTGACATGGTAGATGATCGAATATCAAATCGATGCGACACGTTAAAAAAATCGTTGCCTAGTTTAAAATTTTGTCGTGGCGAACCGTTTAAAGATGAACATTGGTCACAATTGTTTTTTAAATTAAAAATGCCGAAAGGATTGTCCTTGGCTAGTTTAAGATTTGAACATTTTTTGAACTCTTTAGATCTAGTTGTTAAAAATGCTCGATTTGCTAAAGATATGACGGCAAGAGCACAAGGTGAAGTTACCATACGGGAAGCATTAATGGAAATTAAAACATGGGCCGAAGCAGCAGAAGTCAAATTTGTAGAACACGAAGAGTTAGGAAGAAGAACACCATTAATCAGTGAATGGAAAGAATTGTTCAGTGAATTGGGTGACAATCAAATGTTGCTGCAATCCTTAAAAGACAGTCCGTACTACAAAGCCTTTCAAGCTACCGGTGTACAATTTGAAACGAAATTTGCTTTGTTGGATGAAGTTTTACATTGCTTGAATCAAATCCAAAGAAAATGGGTTTATTTAGAACCTATATTTGGACGTGGTGCATTACCATCGGAACAATCTCGATTTAATCGTGTCGATGAAGAGTACCGTGAAATAGTCAATCGTTTAGAAAGTGAACCAACAGTGTTTAATTTAGCGGACGATACTATTTTTCCTAGGTTGGGTGAAAATGTCAAAACAATGTTGGCACAATTAGAAAGATGTTCGAAAGCGCTCAATGATTTTTTGGAACAAAAAAGAAGTAAAATGCCTCGATTTTATTTTATTGGAGACGAAGATTTGTTAGAAATATTGGGACAAGCCCAAAACCCTTTAGTAATTCAAACGCATTTGAAAAAATTGTTTCAAAGAATACATCAAGTCAGATTCGAAGAAGGCAACAAAAGAATATTAGGTTTACAAAGTGTAGCGGGAGAAGACGTCTCTTTACGTTCACCGGTAGTGGTGACGGATCAAACAGAAGAATGGTTAAAATCATTGAGTAATGAAATGAGAAGTACGTTGAAACAAGTGCTCATTGATTGTGTTCGTGAAAATGCTTTGGATGACATTATGTCGATGTTATCCAAGTATCCTGCCATGGTTTTATTAATGGCGGCTCAAATTGATTTTTCCAGCGAATGTGAAAATGCATTGAAACAAGGAAATTTGCCTAAATTAAGTCAACGTTTGTCTTCACGTTTATCCAAATACACTTCCTTAGATTTATCGACCGAACCTTTGTTGCAATTAAAAATTAAATCCATGATATTGGAATTAATACATATGAATGATGTAGTCACATTATTGATTGAAAAAGGTACTACTGCACCGACCGAATGGATGTGGCAAAAACAATTACGATATTACATCGACGGTGGTACAAGTGAATGTTTAGTTCGTATGGTCAACGCTGAATTTAGTTACACATACGAATACCAAGGCAATCGTGGTTTGCTGGTACATACACCTTTGACGGACAAATGTTACTTGACGTTGACGCAAGGCATGCATATGGGATTTGGTGGCAATCCTTACGGTCCAGCTGGTACGGGCAAAACTGAATCGATCAAAGCGTTGGGTGGTTGTTTAGGTCGACAAGTGTTGGTGTTCAATTGCGATGAAGCGTTTGATTTAAAAAGTATGGGTAGAATCTTTACTGGTTTGGTCAAATGTGGTGCTTGGGGTTGTTTCGATGAATTCAATCGTTTGAAAGCCGATCAATTGTCTGCTGTGAGTCAACAAATTCAAGTGATACAAGCTGCGATTAAAACCAAAGCACCTACTCTCTCTTTGTTGGGAAGAACAATTGATGTGGATCACAATGCTGGTATATTTGTCACGATGAATCCGGCAGGCAAACATTACGGTGGACGTAGTAAATTGCCTGAAAATTTAAAAAATTTATTTCGTCCAGTAGCCATGTCACGTCCAGACAACGATATTATTAGTGAAGCAATCTTATTCAGTGAAGGATTTCGTGGTGCCAAAGATCTCTCTCATAAACTCTGTGAATTGTATGGATTGAGCAAAAGATTGTTATCCTTTCAACAACATTACGATTGGGGTCTACGAGCTATGAAGGCGGTGTTGAATACGGGTGGTAAATTAGTACAGCAAGCCAAATTAAATGCGCATGGAACGGGTGAAATAGGGTTGCAAGCAGAGACTGAAATTTTAATTCAATCGGTACGTGTCAATACTTTGTCGAAGCTAACGTTTACGGATGCACGTATGTTTTTAGGATTAATTGGAGATGTTTTTCCTGGCATAGCTTCGAAAGATATTCGAAATGAAATTTTAGAAAACGCTATGAAGGAAGTAATGACGGGAAAATCCTTTAATTTAGCATTTGATGAAGGTCAAATCCAAAAAATGATGCAATTGAAAGAGTCACTGGATCAACGAATGGGATGTGTCATAGTAGGTCCTTCGGGATGTGGCAAATCCACGTTGTGGCGAGTGTTGCGTGAAGCTATGCAATTGACGGGACAAATAGTGAAAATTTATGTCATGAATCCAAAATCGATGCCCAGAGTAAGATTGTTGGGTAGAATGGATTTAGATACACGTGAATGGTTTGACGGTGTGTTGACGGATGCTGCACGGCAAGTTGTGAAAGAACCTATGAATGTGCGCAGTTGGATCGTGTGTGACGGTGACGTCGATCCAGTGTGGATTGAATCGTTGAACAGTGTCTTGGACGACAATCATTTGTTAACCATGCCCAATGGAGAAAGAATCAGTTTCGGCAGCAACATAAATTTTTTGTTTGAAACGCACGATTTGCAATATGCCAGTCCAGCTACTATTAGTCGAATGGGTATGATCTATTTGAGTGACGAAGACGTCGACGTGAGAAGATTAATAGTCAAATGGTTAAAGACACGACCCGAAAAAGATCAAATGAGTTTACAAACATGGATTGAAGAATATTTTTACAAAGCATTGGAATGGGTATTGATTGATGATATGACACAATTAGTCATTGAAACTACACGTGTAGGTACGGTAACAACTGGCTTATCACATTTAGAAAATGTTACCAGTCTACCTGAATTTTTAGTTGGTATGATACGTGGTTTGGGTGGTAATCTCAATACAGATGTACGTATACGTTTTGCAAAAGAAATATTTCAATGGGCGGGTGAATCACCACCTGATCTAGGAAATCCATTAGATTGTTATGCACGTGGAACTGGATCGATTATATCTTACGATTCAGAAACACAATTGCGTGGTACATTGGGATCGGGTGGCATATTGTTGACGGCAAGCATTCAAAGAAATGCTGATTTGGTGAGAGGATGGTTGTCGAAAATGGAACCTTTCATTCTAGTTGGTCCAGAAGGTGCAGGGAAATCATTGCTGTTGAATTATTTGTTTACTACGGAATTAAAAACATCGAGTGTAAGTACGTTGCATTGCAATTCACAAACAACAGCGGAACACATCATCCAAAGAATTACACAAAGTTGCGTGGAACAGACTTCAAATACAGGCAGAGTCTTGCGACCCAGAAGTGGCGATCGCTTAATTTTATATTTGAAAGATATTAATTTACCCAAACCCGATATGTACAATACCTGCATGTTGATTGCTTTTTTGCAACAACTGATTACTTTTAATGGTTTTTACAACGAGCAATTGGAATTTGTTAGTTTAGAACGAATACAAATCGTTTGTTCCATGAATCCAGCAACGACAGTCGGCCGACATCAACTTTCTACTCGTTTCACAGCCATCGTCAACATCGCTTACATGGATTATCCATCGAAAGATGAATTGATTAGTGTCTACACCGGATGTTTTGAATCCACTCTAGGTGATAAAACGTTACCGTTGATGGATAACAAAATGAAAAGTACAAAAGAATTAAGAAGATTGAGTCAGACCTTGATTGATTTGTACGAACAAGTCAAATCACGCTTTAGTGTCGACGACTACCGTCACTATTTATTTACACCTCGTGATTTGACTAAATTAGTGACGGGTCTTCTGCGTTACGATCTCTCCACTGAAAACGTGTTGGATGTATTTGCCTACGAAGCAAGACGCATTTTTCGTGATCGTTTAGTAGATACGGAAAGTCAAGGACGTTTTGATTCCATTTTGAACAGTTTGTTAAGAACGCAATGGCACCACACGGCTGACATTAACGATGCTTTTTTTACAGGACTGGCAGGTGCGTCTTCGTTGGGTGGACGGCAAGGCAGTGAAGGAAAAGGACAAGACCAAGGGGACGATTCGGAGGGTGGTGTCGAAAGAAGAGGTCCCGATCTGTTACGAACACCATTGCAATCTTTTCATGAATTAGCAATGAACGGTTTGGAATTGTACGAAAGAGAAGAAAGAAATTTAAACATTTTATTTTTTTCAGAAATATTAGAACACGTTGCACAAGTCGACCACGCGTTGAGCAAAGAGCAAGGAAGTGTATTGTTAGTAGGTAGAAGTGGTGTTGGAAGAAGAACTGCTACCAGTCTTGTGGCACATATGAGAGGAATGAAATTTTTTACACCTAACGTACAAGACAATTACACGAAAAAATCTTTTTACGCTGAATTAAAAACTATTTTGGCAGTGGCTGGTGTTGAAAATGAAAGTGTTGTGTTGTATATTGAAGACCATCAAATGTCACTCAGTGTAGTCTTAGAAAGTGTTAATTCATTGTTGAGCAGTGGTGAAGTGCCAGGGTTATACAAACATGAAGAATTAGCACCGTTGCTCGAACCATTGAGAGAAGAAATGCAAGACGTTGGTGGTTTTAGAACACCGTACGAATTTTTTATTTCCAGAATCCGTAACAATTTACACATCGCTTTAGGTATGGATCCAATGAATCCATCTTTTACGTTGAAATGTGAAAGCAATCCAGCGTTGTACACGAGATGTGCTATTTTATGGATGGGACAATGGAATCGATCCAGTTTAATGCAACTGCCAGAAATGTTGTTGCCAAAAATGTTTCATTTAGAATCTCATCCCGATACTTGTTTAGACGATGATTCACAAACTTTGTTGCAAGCAGCGGTAAACATACATGCTAGTCGATGTGCACCGGTTGGTACCTATGAAACAGATAAAAATGCTTCACCAAGAGATTACATTTCTTTTTTAACTACATTTGAATCGTTGTACTCAACAAAAAGAGGAGGTGTAGAAACTTCCATTACTCGTCTACAATCTGGTTTGTCTAAATTGCAAGATGCCGCTTCTACGGTCGATACGTTGAGTGGTGCAGCGAAAGAAAAAGCAAAAGAATTAAAAGTCAAACAAGATACGGCTGACAAAGCTATGGATCAAATTACCGATGCATTGGAACAAGCAAGTGAAAGAAGAAAAGAAGTACAAGTCTTACGTGAAGAAATGCAAGATGAAAAAAGTAAAACAGAAAAACAAAAATTATTAATTGAAGCGGAACTAGTAGATGTACAACCTATTCTTGAACAAGCACAAACTGCAGTCGGTGGTATTAAAAGTGATAACTTGAATGAAATTCGTAGTTTAAAAATGCCACCCGAAGCCATTCACGATGTTTTATCGGCAGTATTAATGTTGTTGGGTATTCGTGACACATCCTGGTTATCAATGAAAAAGTTTTTAGGACAACGTGGTGTGAAAGACGAAATTTTAAATTACGATGCTCATCAAATGACACCATCAATACGTAAAATGGTAGCCAAAACATTAAGAGCAAAAGCATCCTCTTTCGAAGATGCTAATATTTATCGTGTTTCGGTAGCAGCGGCACCATTGGCTTTGTGGGTCAAAGCAAATGTGAGATATTCATTAGTTTTGGATAAAATTGAACCGTTGGAAAGAAATTTAGCAGAAGCCAATCAAATTTTACAAAGAAGTCAAGATCGTTTGTCTGAATGTCAAGGTGAGTTAGATAAAATTGATGACAAAGTCAAAAATTTAAAAAATGTCTTTAAATCGAAAACAAGAGAAGCAGAAACGTTGAGACAAGGATTAGAAAGGCAAGAAGAAATGTTAACCAAAGCCGAATTGTTGTTAGGAAAATTGAGTGGCGAGCAAGAAAGATGGAACGAACAAGTCACTACGTTAAACAATGAAAAGGAACAATTAGCAATGCAAATGTTAGTAGCTGCCGGTTTCAATACGTATTTAGCAAAAAGACCCGAAGATATACGTCAAGAAGTATTGAACGATTGGTGTTTAAACATTTGTCATTTAATAGGTGGACGTGGTGAAAGCAATTTTAATTACCGTAGAATGATGAGTACAGAAAGTGAACAATTGAAATGGAAAGCAGAAGGTCTACCCAGCGATGCATTGAGTATGGAAAATGCCATGGTCATCTTAGCACCACCGGGTACCAATGGTAAAAGAAGAGTTCCATTCATTATAGATCCGGCTACTACAGCAACACAATGGTTAAAAAATCATTTAAAAGACAATGAAACCATTGCCGTTTCTTCTTCCTCTTCACAATCCGAAGGTAAATCGGGTGGTGGCAATGGAAAATCAAGAAATGCTGCACGAAAAGCACCTTTGGAAGTCGTTAACCGTGCCGATTCCAAATTTTCATTTCAAGTTGAATTAGCTGTTAAATTTGGTAAAACTTTAGTCATTACCGAAGCCGACGGTGTAGATGCGATGCTTTATCCATTGATTCGTTCCGATCTGTTTCATCAAGGACCGAGATACGTAGTCATGGTGGGTGACAAAGCCGTTGATTACCATGAAAATTTCCGTCTGTTTATTTGTACTCGAAATCCAGAACCTCACATTCCACCCGATGCTGCACCAATGATTGATGAAATTAATTTTACGGTCACTCGATCTGGATTGGAAGGCCAACTGTTAGGTGTTACCATTGAAAACGAACAACCAGATTTAGAACAAAGAAAAAGTAAATTGTTGGCGGAGGAAGAGACCTACAAAGTACAATTAGCTGATTTAGAAAAAGATTTGTTGCAGGAATTGGCAGACAGTGAAGGTAACTTGTTAGAAAATGTCAAACTCATTGAATCGTTGACAAGAACGAAAACGGTAGCAGCAGATGTCAATCAAAGAATTATTGAATCTACCAAAGCGAGTGGCATAGTT
>CESE01039351.1_pt1 | contig 11319 bp, 5 predicted proteins | sample 350271 | NCBI WGS metagenome assembly CESE01 (sample SAMEA2621536, study PRJEB7988) | marine metagenome | isolation source: saline water (ENVO:00002010), including | reverse complement strand
TAACAATAAGTTCTTTTCTTCTATAGCTCCAAAAATTGTGAAAGAATCTTACAGAGATCTTTTTCAAGACTTGAATTCTAAACCAGAAAAAGGTCAAGGAGGCTTTGTTTCAATAGACTATATTGAAAATGGTTCTAACTACGATGAGCTTCAAACAGCGAAATGTTTAGAGACTATTAAAACCCTAAAAGAAGATGGGTTTAATTATGGAGATATTTGTATTCTAACCCGTACTAAAGCAAAGGGGGCTTTAATTGTAAAAGCACTTTCAGATCATAAAATTCCTGTAATTTCTTCGGAGTCTTTATTGCTAGAAAAATCTACAGAGGTAAAGTTTATGCTTAATTTCTTGCGATTTTTAAACGAACCCACACATCCTAGATTCCGGTTTAAACTGTTGGAATTCTTAAACGAAAATGAATATTCTACCTGGACGCTAGATACTACACAGCAACAGTTGGAGCGTTTATCTAAAGGTTCTGTTGCACAATTCAATGGCTTTTTAACTTCATTAGTACCCGATTATGATATGTTAAAGTGGCGTTCAATTTCATTGATTGAAATGTGTCATAAAATTTCAAAATCCTTCCAACTAGAAAAATCTGCAAGAGTATATATGCAATTTTTTATGGATGAGCTTTGGGTGTATAGCAATAAATACTCGCAAGATCTTTTTGGTTTCTTAAACTACTGGGAAGATAAAGCAACTAAGTTATCTGTTGCAATACCCGAGGGTATTGATGCTGTACAGGTAATGACGATACATAAGTCTAAAGGTTTAGAATTTCCGGTGGTTATTTTCCCTTTTGCCAATTGGAACTCTACTTCAGAGCAAGATCCTAAGTCGTGGATTGCTATAGATGAACCCGAGTTAGCAAATTTACCCAGCTCTTTAATTCCATTAAGCGATAAGCTTAAAGCAAGTACCGAGCAACTTCAAGATGTTTATGCAGCTCATAAATCTAAAGTCTTGCTAGACAACTTAAACATGCTTTATGTTGCTCTAACAAGACCTAAAACGCGTTTGTATATTCAAACATCAGCTAAGGGTGGCGATTTAAATGTACACTTTGATAACTTCCTGAAAGCCGAAGGTATGTGGGAGGAGAAAAAAACGGACTATACTTTTGGAAGTCCTGTGAAATATCAAACCAAAGCAAGAGCCGAAAACAGATTTATAAAATCGACTCCTCCTATAGAGGAACTTTCTAAAATCCTTAAAATTACACGACAAGCACCTAAAATGTGGGAGGTAGAAAATCCAGAAAAGGGGGCTGATAAAGGAAGGAAAGTTCATGAAATTCTTTCTTATATAATGGTGAAAGATGATTTGCCAATGGCTTTAGAAAAAGCTTTGCGAGAAGGTTTGATTGTAAATAGCGAAATAGAAGAATTAAAGGCTCTTTTAGACCGAGTTCTTAACCATAATGAGCTCCAAGTATATTTTGAAAAAGGCTTAAAAGTGAAAAATGAAGAAGACATACTTTTAGCAAATGGTAAGGTTATTCGTCCAGATAGGCTCGTTTTTGGAGAAAATGGAATTACCATTATAGACTATAAAACCGGAGAACCATTGCAGAGTCACGAAGAGCAAATTCTAGGGTATAGCTCTCATATAAAACAAATGGGTTATGCTGTACATTCTTGTGTTTTGGCTTATATAAATAACGATTCAATCGTATTAAATGAATTAGTGTAATGGAAAAATTTATAAATAAAATTGCGGAAACAATCTATGCTTCTAAAAAAGAGCAGCTAGAGGAACTTTGTATTGTTTTACCAAGTAAAAGAGCGGGTACCTTTTTTAAACAAGCTTTAGCAGATTTAAGTGATGTTCCGCTTTGGATGCCTAAAATATATTCAATTGAAGACTGGTTAGAGGAGCTTTCGGGATTTGCGATTCTCGATCGTACTAGTCTCCTATTTGAACTCTATATATCCTACCAAAATGTATTTCCTAAGGAAGAGCAAGATTCCTTTGAAGCCTTTTTAAAATGGGCTCCAATGTTACTCACCGACTTTAACGATATAGATGCGTATTTAGAGCAGCCTGAAAAACTATTTGACTATTTACATCAGGCTAAAAAAATTGAGGCATGGACTCCTTTAGCTGGCGAAACGAGCGAAATGGTGACAAACTATCTTAGGTTCTGGGAGCTTATGGGTTTGCTGTTTGATGATTTTAAAATACGCTTAGAAGCTCAAAATAGTGCATTTCAAGGAATGGCATATCGCAAAGCATCAGATGCTATTTCTAGGTGGGTTATTGAAACAAAACCCGCTAAAGGCTCTGTTTGTTATGTAGGTTTTAATGCCATGAACCCATGTGAAGAAAAAATTATGCGAACTCTTATTTCTGAAGATATTGCTGAAGCTTTCTGGGATGCCGACACCTATTATTTGAACGATAAAAAACAAGAGGCAGGAAAGTATTTACGTAAACACAAACAATGGCCAGAATTTGAAAATAGAGGCTTTAACTGGATTTGTTCGGAGCTTAATAATCCTAAGGATATAAAAGTTTATGGTGTTCCCAAAGGAATTGCACAAGCCCAATTAGCCGGAACTTTAATAGATGAACATCACAGTAAAAAACAAGAACTTAAAGATGTAGCCTTGGTTTTGGCGGACGAAAATTTACTGCTTCCGGTATTAGAATTTTTGCCAAACTCATTGGACAAACTCAATATTACCATGGGAAATTCTATGCGTAATGTACATATGTATGCCTTTTTCGATGCCTTTTTTCAATTGCACATTAACAGAGAAAAATTAAGTGGTAAGACCGAAAAATTCTATTATCAGGATTTATTTAAAATATGGCAACATCCTGCTTTTCAAAGCTCAGGATATGCGGCAGCTATTTTATTACTCAAGAAAAAGCTACAAAGTTTAAACCATTCCTTTCCTTCTAAAGAGGTAGTTTTAGAACATTGTCCTAAGGATTTACTCCCATGGATGCGTCTCTTATTAAACTATAAAAGTGCCCATCCTTTTGGGATTATAGACGATGCTTTAAGTTTAATTGATTTAATAAAAACAAACACAATTGAACAAGGTAGAAAAGATTCGCTCGACCTCGAACAGCTCTTTGTATTCGCTAAACTCTTCAATCAGATAAAAAACCTACAAGACAAATATGGTTTTATAAAAGAGTTAAAAACCCTCCACCATTTGTTTAAACAAAGTGCAAGATTAGAAAGTCTTTCCTTTTTTGGCGAACCGCTTTCTGGCTTGCAGCTAATGGGAATGTTAGAAACACGAAACCTCGATTTTGAACACGTTATTTTACTCTCGGCAAACGAAGGCTTTTTGCCGGAAGGGAAAAGTGATAATTCCTTTATTCCATTTGATATTCGCAAAGAAGTAGGCTTGCCAACTTATTTAGATAAGGATGCTATTTTTGCGTATCATTTTTACCGTTTAGCTCAGCGTTGTAAAACACTTACTTTGGTTTATAATACCGAGTCTGATGCCATGGGAGCTGGAGAAAAGAGTCGTTTTATTACACAGTTAGAAAATGAACTCTTCGTAAAGTACCCCAAAGATATATGTTTTTCTGAAGAAATTCTATCACACGAATTAGAACAAATAATCCCTAAAGAACTCTCTATAGTAAAGGATATAGAAATACAAGAAAAATTAAAAGATTTAGCTATAGGAAAAGGTTTTTCTCCTTCCTCGCTTAATAGTTATAAAAACTGTCCGATGCAGTTTTATTACGAAAAAGTATTAAAAATTAAAGATCCCGATGTGGTTGAGGAAACCATTGCAGCCAATACTTTAGGTACTGTAGTGCATCGAGCTTTAGAAGATTTTTACAAACCGTTTTTGAATCAGATAATTAGCCAAGGCGATGTAAAATTAATGTTACCTAAAATTCCTGCAAAATTGAACGAACTCTTTGCTAAGGAATTTAAAAAAGGGGTTTTCGATAAGGGTAAAAACTTGTTGATTTATACCGTTGCCGAGCAGTTTTTAAACGCTTTTCTTAAAGATGAAATAATCCTACTTTCTAAGGGTGATGAAATACATATTAAAGGATTGGAAGAAGATTTAAAAGCTTCAATTTCAGTGGAAGGAATCGATTTTCCAATTAACCTAAATGGAAATGCAGATAGAATAGATCGGTATAATGGTGGTTTAAGAATTACCGATTATAAAACAGGGAAAGTAGATAAGAACGAACTTCAAACAGATGATTTTGAGAAACTCGTTTGGGATAAGAAATATCAAAAAGGGTTTCAGTTGTATTTGTACGCTTATTTGTATAAGTATATGCATCCAGAAGAGAAGGAATTACAAGCTGGTATAGTAAGTTTTAGAGCTCTGAAAGAAGGATTTATTCCAGCGGGATATAAGGAGGGTAGAAGCTCTGCAATTACGCAATTAGATAAGGGGCTCTTAATGGAGTTTGAAGTTGAATTTAAAAATCTCTTGATAGAGATCTTTGACGAAAGCATTCCTTTTGAACATCGAGATCGGACAGAACCTTGTAGGTTTTGTGATCCAGAAGAGTTTAGGTAAAAGGTGTAGAGCAAAAAAAGCCCTTGTGAGTCATCACAAGGGCTTTTGTATTTTGAATGGAACTTATTCCACTAGATCGATAGTTACACCAGCATCTGTTTTAGTTGCTTTTGTAAGTCCTAATTTACCTAGAGCTTTTAGTCCTTTATCCCATTGCTTATTACTCAATCCTGCCATAGATTTTAATGCTTCTATATTCATAGATTTGCGTTCTAGCAAGATATCGTAAATCGCTTTTTCGTTTTCTTTTAAGTTGTCAGTTTTACTTTCTTCAAACTTCTCTGGTCTCATTTGTGGGAAGAATAAGACTTCTTGTATAGAAGATTGGTTCGTCATCAGCATCGTTAAACGGTCAATTCCTATTCCCATTCCCGAAGTTGGAGGCATACCGTATTCCAAGGCTCTCAAGAAATCTTGATCTATAAACATCGCCTCGTCATCGCCTTTAGCAGAAAGGGCTAATTGCTCTTCAAAACGCTCGCGTTGGTCTATAGGATCGTTTAATTCTGAATAGGCATTGGCAATTTCTTTACCGTTTACCATCAGTTCAAAACGCTCCGTTAATTCTGGATTATCGCGGTGTAGTTTACATAGCGGCGACATTTCCTTAGGGTAGTCTGTAATAAAAGTAGGCTGTATATAGTGAGGTTCACATTTTTCTCCGAAAATCTCATCTATCAATTTACCTTTCCCCATGCTGTTGTCCGTTTCAATACCTAAGCTTTTACAAGCTTCTATTAATTGAGGAACATCCATGCCCGAAATATCAACTCCTGTATGGTGCTTTATAGCATCGGTCATGGTAACACGTGCAAAAGGAGCTTTAAAGCTGATTTCTTTATCGCCCATTACAATCTCGGTCTTCCCGTTAACATCCATCGCTACGCGTTGAATCATCTTTTCGGTAAAGTCCATCATCCAATTGTAGTCTTTATAGGCTACGTAAATTTCCATTACGGTAAATTCTGGATTGTGTGTACGGTCCATTCCTTCGTTGCGGAAGTCTTTGGAAAATTCATACACCCCGTCGAAACCACCTACGATTAATCTTTTAAGATACAATTCGTTGGCAATTCTTAAGTATAAAGGAATGTCTAAAGCATTGTGATGCGACATAAACGGACGTGCAGAAGCTCCACCTGGAATAGGTTGAAGGATTGGCGTTTCTACCTCTAAATAGTCTCTCTCGTTAAAGAAAGTACGCATACTATTCATAATCTTAGTACGCTTAATAAAAGTCTCTTTTACACCCTCGTTTACCACCAAATCAACATAACGCTGACGGTATCGTAACTCTGGATCTGTAAAGGCATCGTGTATATTTCCATCTTCATCAGTTTTTACAACTGGAAGTGGTTTTAAGGACTTAGAAAGTACTGTGAATTTTTTCACCAGTACAGAAATTTCTCCTACTTGAGTTTTGAAAAGTTCTCCTTCAATACCTATAAAATCACCCATATCGAGTAATTTTTTAAATACATCGTTGTACATGGTTTTATCTTCACCGGTACAAATTTCATCTCGGTTAAAGTAAAGCTGCAATCTACCTTCCGCATCCTGAAGTTCTGCAAAAGAAGCTTTCCCCATAATGCGACGACTCATCAGACGTCCTGCCAAGCAAACCTCTTTACCTTCTTCGTAATTTTCTTTACAATCTTTAGTGTAAATAGTTACATCGTAGGCTGCTGCGGGATATGGATCGATACCTAAATCTCTTAATTTTTGAAGAGATTCTCTACGACCCAATTCTTGTTCTGATAATGTAGTACTCATAGCTTGAAATTTGTGCAAATATATTAAAATTTGAGAATTTTTTACTTAATTTGTACGTTGTAAAAACTGATTTAGAAACATTAGAAATTTTCGATGAAACATTTAATTACTGGTTTTGGAGACCAACTCCGTCATGCTTTAGAGATTGGAGCAAAAGCAAGCTTACATTTAAGCAAAAAAGACATTAGAAATGTAATGATAACTGGCCTTGGCGGTTCTGGAATTGGTGGAACCATGGTTTCGGAACTTGTTGCTGGAGAATGTATTGTTCCTATATGTTCTAATAAAGGATACGATTTACCAAAATATATCAATGAGAATACTTTGGTTATCTGTTCTTCTTTTTCAGGTAATACAGAAGAAACATTAGAAGCTTTTGACAAAGCTTTGGTTAAAGGAGCTGAAATAGCTTGCGTTACTTCAGGTGGTAAATTACTCGAATTAGCCAAAGAACATAAACTGAACTATATTCAGTTGCCTAAAGCAGAATCGCCACGTACTATGATGGGCTATTCTATTACGCAACTGTTGTATTTATTAAATCACTACGAATTAGTTAGCGATTCTTTTAAAACTGACTTAAATAATGCCGCTACTTTAATAGACGGTTTACAAACTGAAATTCAAGCGGATGCTGAACTCATTACGGATCATATAGAAGGTAAAATGCCTATTATTTATGCTTGCGATGGCTACGAGGGTATGGCTGTACGTTTCCGTCAGCAGATAAACGAAAATGCAAAAACGCTTTGCTGGCATAATATAGTCCCCGAAATGAATCACAACGAATTGGTTGGTTGGAGAAAAAAAGACGAAAACTTAGCCGTTATTTTCTTCCGTAACGATACTGATTATACTAGAAATCAAAAACGTTTAGAAATCAATAAAGAGGTAGTTTCTAAATACACTTCTTCTGTTATGGAATACTGGTCTAAAGGAAATTCTATGATAGAAAAGACTTTCTACCTCGTAAATGTAGGCGATCATGTTTCTTATATTCTTTCTCAAAGAAATGGTGTTATTGCCGAAGAAATTGAAGTGATTAATAGCTTAAAAGGTGCTTTAGCAGATTTTTAATTGACAAACGATTACTTGTCTCACTTAGCTTGTCGAAGTGCTGAATTTATAATGATCAGCTTTTCGACAAGCTCTGAGTCATATTTGAAAAACAGTTTTCAATTTTTAATCTTCAATCTTTCAACTTAAACAATGCAACAAGTAAAATACATCAACTTAGGTCTTGTAGATTATAAAGAAGCTTGGGATTTTCAAGAGAAACTTTTTCAAGGAATTATTGATGTTAAGCGAGCTAATAGAGCACGCGAAAGAGAAGGAGATACTTTTGTTGATGTCACTCAAAGCAAGTTGATTTTTTGTGAACACCCACATGTTTTTACACTTGGTAAAAGTGGTCATTTATCGCATTTATTGGTAAACGAAGAGCAACTAGCGTCTAAAGGTGCAAGCTTTTATAAGATTAATCGAGGTGGTGATATTACTTACCACGGACCTGGACAACTAGTAGGCTACCCAATTTTTGATTTAGAAAATTTCTTTACAGACATACACAAATACCTTCGGTTTTTAGAAGAAGCTGTAATCCTAACCCTTGCCGAATATGGGATTGTAGGTGGTAGAATAACAGGGTCTACAGGAGTTTGGTTAGATTGGGAGAACCCCAAAGCCAGAAAAATATGTGCCTTGGGCGTACGATCTAGTCGTTGGGTTACTATGCACGGATTTGCATTTAACGTAAATTCGGACTTAGATTACTTTTCTAATATTATCCCTTGCGGCATTACCGATAAAGCTGTTACCTCTTTGCAAAAAGAATTGGGCAGGTGGGTAGAGATGGCTGAAGTCCAACAGAAGGTAAAAAAACATCTCGCAGTTCTATTTGAAATGGAGTTGACAGAGTAAATTTAGTATAAAACCAATCATTTCTCTACTCTCTCAAATTGTTTAGCTTTACCCGAGACCATTAAACTGTACATGGGAATTTTCAAACAAGACCCTTTTGGGCATTATATATTTTTAAAACGCTGGTTAATACAGTTGTTAGGTACGCTATCTCATAGACGCTATCAAGGATTTAATAGTATGCGTATTGAAGGTTCGGAAATTATTCGGGAGCTTCCAGATAGAAATATACTTTTTGTATCCAATCATCAAACCTATTTTGCTGATGTTACTGCTATGCATCATGTATTTAACGCTTCTTTAAAAGGACGTATAGACAGCATTAAGAATGTGGCTTATTTATGGAATCCTAAGACTAACTTATATTATGTAGCAGCTTCAGAAACAATGGAATCTGGTTTTTTACCTAAGGTTATGTCTTATGTAGGGGCTGTTTCTATAAAACGTACTTGGCGAGAAAATGGAGAATCAATTTCTAGAGCTGTTGACACGAGTGATACCCAAAGTATAGGAGTTGCTTTAAAAGATGGATGGGTAATAACATTTCCTCAAGGAACTACTAGAGCATTTAATCCTATTAGAAAAGGTACGGCTCATATTATAAAACAATACAAACCTATTGTAGTTCCTATTGTTATAGATGGATTCCGGAGGTCTTTCGATAAAAAAGGACTCTTTATTAAGAAAAAAGGAATCTTACAATCTATGGTAATAAAACCTGCTTTAGAGATTGATTACGAAAATGATTCTGTAGAGAAAATCGTTGAGCAGTTAGAATATGCAATAGAACAGCATCCTTCTTTTATAAAGGTTCCTACTGACCAGTATTTGAAACAGACAAAAGAACGGAATAAAAAGAGAGAGTTCTGGGCATAAAATGAGACTCATCCCTTTTTTATTCATAAATTTAATTTGTTTCAAAGCTAGTGATAACTATACATTGGTGAGCTTTTAGTAAGCATTTTGTCGATTACTCTTGATTTTATTAATGTGAATAAGGATAATTAACCTATAATTTTCTTAAAATTGAGCCGTATTAAGTTTAAAATGTTAATGTTATAAAAAGTTTAATCTACATAGAGCCAATTATTAAAAGTTCTAAAATGGTTTCTTCTTTAGTTGTATTCTACACTTATAATAGCAACAGTTATCCATTCCTTTGGTGAAATTCAAGAATGTTTACTATTCACTCTTTTATTACAATTCCACACATACCAATAATATTGTTTTAATACACAAAAATCTTAGAGACCAATGATGCATCATTGCTTACAGCATTTACGATATAAACTTGATTTTTATTGGTAATAGGTATATAATGAACAGTTTTACCACTAATTGTCTTTTCTAGTATTGTCCTACCCAATATGTCAACTATTTTAATGTCTGTTGGATTTTGTATTAAGGTTAAATCAAATACAATTTCATTTCCATCATAATAAATATTAATTGGTAAACTCATATCTCCAATAGGGACTTCTTCAAAATGTAATATAAAACGATCTGTCGCGTCTTCTAAAGCAGCTTTAAAATCATAAGTAGGACTGTTTTTTAAATCGTGATTTATTTTAGCTTTTTTATCCTCTAATATTACAAATTCATAATTGGCAGCATCAAAATTAATACTTAAGGTATAATTTCCAGTAACTCCTGGTTTAAATGCCAATGGTACTTTAGGATTATTTGTAGGATTAGTTAAATAGCGTACAGACAATTTTTCCTTCCCCTTAGTTAAATACGTGGATGGAGCCGTTTGAATGGTACTATATAATTTTGCAGCTCCAGCTTGGTTCGAAGAAGCTCCAAATTGAATCAATACTTCATCAGAACCGAATCCTGATTCTGAGGTTATTTTAACTTTAATGTTTTGCGGCTTTTCGAAGCTCGTATTATTCTTAAACCAGTTACTAGCCTCTGTGTGCACCCTAATATCGTTTGTCATTTCAATAGTATCATTACTACCGGTTCTTACAAAGAAGCCTTGCATTGGTGCTATAAAATTAGTAATTCCATTAGTTCCTGTTGAAGCTAATGAGTTATAAACTCCATAATTATTTGCTGCTGGATTCCAAATCCACATATCATACCCCCCCCCTGAATCAAGTAAATTTGAGCGTGTCCATCCACTAGAAGCTTTCCAATTAATAGAGGATGGATAGGGATTGCCAATTAAATTAAATCCAATTAACAAAGAATCCACAGTGTTGTTGTTTGTAACGGGGTAACTCACAGTACCATTGTTTAGATTTCCTGCAAACTCATTTGTTGGGTTGGATGCTTGAACGGAATATAAATAACCTCTACCAGATTCAAAATTAGCAGAAGGATGAATGTTAGTCCAGTTTGGGTTTTCACTACTACTTGTTGGGGAAGTATTTAATTGATAGACCCAACAAGGAGTTGGCTCATTAAAAACATACAAATCATATCCAGTTCCATTCCCATAGGTTCCAGATGGTACCCATGATGAATTAGCAATTGCTTGGTTAGAAACTGGTGTTGACAAGAAATGCCAATCTTCTGCATTACCAGAAATATAGCGTTGAACAGTTGCGGGAACACTTTGAGTCTTATGAATAAGAGAGGCTGTACCCGCGACGGTAGATTCTAAAACAAAACCTGCATTTCCTCCAGAATTTGAAATGACTCCATCAACAGTTAAGTTTTTATCTGGTTCAATTATAAATATTCCATCTAAATTAATGTTAAGTTCATTTGTAATTATTGTTTGAGTTGAACTTAAAGTAACACCTGCTGCATTGTCTATTGTAAGGTTATAAAAGGATGTAGGACCCGACATCGTCATCATCTGTGCCTTAGTTCCATTCATATTTACGCTGCCAGTGGTGCCGCTAATTGCAACAGTACCTGTATTTGTAAAATTTCCTTTAATATTATACATTCCATCACCTTGTATAATACCCGCATTAATAAGCGTATTTATAGTGATCGTTCCTCCATTTTCTATAGTTGAAGCATTATCACTATTTATGGTGTCGAGACTAATCACTGTACCATTGCTAATAGAAACATAAGCACCATTATTGGAAATGTATTGTGCCTGTATTTCTGGTTTCAATACTAAAAATAGCATGCACA
>CESE01040115.1_pt1 | contig 11357 bp, 8 predicted proteins | sample 350271 | NCBI WGS metagenome assembly CESE01 (sample SAMEA2621536, study PRJEB7988) | marine metagenome | isolation source: saline water (ENVO:00002010), including | reverse complement strand
AGCTTACACAGAGGATGTTTTAAAAGAGATATCACAAGATAAAAGGAAAAAATCCCTTAAACTTTATTAGAGGTGTTGATTTACCAGTGAGATCATATTTTTTTTCAATTAAATTCAGAAAGGTTCAGCACTATAACATTTGTTTAATATTACATCTTCAAGTTCTGTTTGACATAATACTTGAACATAAAAAATTATATCTAACCTAATTATCTAAAGTTTGAATTAGGGCTTAAGAATTAATTTCCTAATATAAATAAATACGATTATTAAAACTGAATACCCAATAAAAAAAGGGATAACAAAGCTTTGGAGTTCAAACACCAACATAAGTGACATAAGTAATAATTGAAATCCGAGTCCATACAAAGAAATTAGCGTCATAAACCACTTTGGAAACGGCTGGCTGTATCTTGCGTTTTCATCCATGTAATACATACTCTTGTCAAAACATATATATAAAATATTGTAAATTTTATAAAATAAATTTACTCTGGACTGACTTTCGCCTTTCAAGGCTTTTGGCTTGGTATTTTCAATAACCCGACTGGTAGTATCACCTTCTACGGAATTTCGTAAAATTACATAATAGTAGTTATAAAGAGTCCCTTGAAGTTGGATCCCTAAAAAAGCGATTAGCATAAAAATTATGGAAATATCAGTGATATACCAAAAGGTTAATAAAAAAAAAAAGTTAAGTACTAAATCTGCTATAGAATCATAATAACGTCCAACATACGAAGGATTTTTTTTTAGCCGCGATAATTCTCCGTCTGCAGCATCTAAAATGGATTTTAATATTATAAAAAAAGCAGATGTTATCAAGTATCCATTTAACAAGAATCCAATTGCTATAAGTCCGGTTATAATAAACATTGTAGTTACATGAATAGCTGTAAAATCGGTATACTGAAGTTTACTAGCAATCCAATGCCCCGGTTTACGTCCGTAATCAGATAAGTCTAAAAATTGATACTTTTTCGGTAATTTTGCCATTTGTAAAACTAGAAAGAGAAATTATTTATTAAAAGTACAACGATTTTTCCGCTTTGTTTTTTTAAATAAAAAAAGGCTTCGCAAAGTGAAAGTATAATTTAAATGTTAGCCCTTAACTGATCTTAAGGCAGTTTTTAAGTTCTCTTAATTTTTTAGTAGTTTCATTTAAAATTCAAATATAAAAATTACATCTATATTTTATAAGATAATTTTCTACTGTTATTGGATTATTAATTAGCCTTCTTTTTTAGTGCTCCAGGTCCTTTTACAAATTGTCCAGGGAAAGAATTCGTGTGCTTTCCATTTTTTATTACAGCAGATCCATTAACCCACACATATTCAACACCATTTGCATATTTTAATGGATTTTCAAACGTAGCATTATCACCAACTGTTTTCGGATCAAATATAACTACATCACCAAAATAATTTTCTTTTAATAAACCTCGATCTTTTAGTCCCAAATTACTAGCAGGAAGTCCACTCAATTTTCGAATTGCTTCTTCAAGAGTTATAAGATTTTCGTCTCTTGCGAATTTACCAAGAACCCTAATAAAACTTCCATATGCTCTTGGATGGGTTCTAAATCCTTTTTCTGGGTCAGAATAAGAGCCAGCATCAGAACAAAACGAAACCCATGGGAGTTTAATTTTTTTCTTAATGTTTTGGTCACTCATACTAAAATAGATACACTGAATTCGACTATCATCTTCAATAATCAAATCTATTATTGTTTCTTCAGGGCTTTGTTTTCTCATTTTAGAAGCTTCAGCAATAGTTTTTCCTTGATACTTATCGGCCATTGAAGGGTTTTTAAATCCAACCATAAGTATTCCTTCTGGAGGCTGTTGACTTAGTTCTTCTCGAATATCTTTAAGTAATCTTATACGAGCTTTTGGTTCTTTCATACGATTTATCCAAGCATTATGACCTCCCTCTTGAACCCAAGTGGGAATTACACCTGTTAATCCTGTAGAACTTGCAGGATAAGTGTACATATCTGCCGTAATCCTTAAGCCCTCTTTTTGGGCATTTTCAACACGTTCTATAATTGTGTCTAAAAGATGCCAATTGGGTCTTCGTGATGCTTTTAAGTGATAAATTTCTGCTGGTACCTCAGCTTCTCTGGCAATTGTAATCAATTCTTCAAGCGCTTCTAATACACGATTATCTTCATTTCGCATATGAGATATATACATACCATTATATTCAGAAACTATTTTATTTAAGGCAATGAGCTCTTCGGTGTCTGCATAATCTCCAGGGGCATAAATCAAAGAAGAACCAATGCCCATAGCTCCTTCTTCCATTGCTATTTTAACGGTTTTTTGCATTTCATTAATTTCTGAAACACTTGCTTTTCTATTGGCATATCCAATATGTTGAATCCGAACAGTAGCTGCCCCTAGAAAAGAAGCAATATTAGGAGAAACTTTATTTTTGATTAATTTTTCCATAGCCTCACCAAAAGAAATATAATCTAAACTGTCAGGATGTCCATTAGGGCCCGCAGAAGTTCCTTCTCCAAAAACTTCTAAAGTTACTCCTTGTTTAAGATCACTTAGAGATCGACCATTTTTTAGCAAAGAAGTATATCCCCAACTTAACATGTTTATAAAGCCGGGTGAAACGCCTTTTCCAGTAGCATCTATTTGATTTTTGGAATTAAATTTTTTTGGAGGACCAACATAGATGATTTTATCTCCTTTAATTGCAAGTGTACCAATATAGGAGGGGAGTCCGGAACCGTCATATATAGTTCCATTTTGGATAACAGTATCACAGACAGGATCATTATTACAACTGAAAAAAGCGAAGAAAAAATTAACAAAAAATAAAGTAAATAATGTTTTTGAGTTCATTTTAAATTTATTTAAGTCTAATAATCCTCAATTTAGAAATATTCTTATAGAATCACAAATCCCTTAACTTAAATAGGAGGATACGTCTAACGTATAATCGAAAAGTCTCCACTTGGGAGGGTGTGAATTCAGAATCTATATTATTAATAAAATCACCTTTTGGTAAAAGTATACTGTTCATTGGTAATCGCTTATCATGAGAAATTAAAATAATCATTATTTAACCATTTTTGACCAATTTTTAGTTTTAAGGATGTCAATTATTTTGAGGATATTAAAGATTTATTTTACATTACCTTTAGAATATGGATAGTTTAACAAAAACACAAAAATTATTAATTGCTGCTGCACTTTGGATTGCTACTGGAGTCTTTGCATATATCTACTTTACCAAGTAATAAAAACCTAGGATGTTTACGTCATGGATTGGAAAATCATATATCGATTAGTCTATAAAAGAGAATCTCGCTTGGTATTGATATGTAAAAACAGTTTTTTGTCTCTGGCAATTATATTAATTACTGCATGTTCAAATGATGGGGTATACTTCGATAACTCATATTTGATTCAAAATATAAGTATTGTTCACCCAATTGAGGAGATTGAAAATCATATGACTTTGGTCATAAGTGAAAATAAAATAATACAGAAATTTAAAACTAATCAAGTTACAGTATCACATAAAAATATAATTTATGATGGTAATGAAAAATATATTATTCCTGGATTATGGGATACACATATTCATTTTGCTTATGAAACTGACTTGGCAAATGCAATGCCAGATTTATTTTTAGCACATGGAATTACCAGTCTTAGGGATACTGGTGGAGAGTTTGATTTTGTTAACTCGTTTAAACAAAAATCACTTGAAAACCCAAGAACTACACCTCGAATAAAAATTGCAGGTCCTTTAGTGGATGGGAATTATAATGTATATGATGGGAGTAGTCAAGACTATCCTGAACTTTCTATTAGAACTATCAATGTGATAGACTTAAAAAAACAAGTTCAAATATTAATTGACAGGAAAGTGGATTTTTTAAAAGCATATGAAATGTTAAGTCCTGCTCAATTTTTGGCTATTGCAGAGATTGCTAAAGAAAATAATTTAAAACTAACGGGTCATGTTCCATTAAGTATGAGTGTAATAGATGCCTCAAATCTAGGGTTAAATAGTATTGAACATTTAAGAAATATAGAACTCTCGATGAGCACTCATTCCGATAGATTTTTAAGAGAGCGAAAAGAAATATTAGAAAATAAAAGACAAATAAAAGGGTCTCAATTGAGAAGGATATTACATGAAAAACAGCGTTTTAAGTCGATTTATAGCTTGGATTCTACTAAAATAAAAAAGATTGTTTCGGTTTTAGCTAAAAATAAAACATGGCAAATACCCACTTTAAGACTTTATAAAAACTATGTTTATCAAAAGTACAAAGACTCATCTTACATTTCTTTTTTTAATATGCTTCCAAAAAACAAAAAAGAAGAATGGATTAATGAGATTAAAGAAATCCCCAGGAATCTTAATAAAGATTTAAAAAATTATAGTGATTGGACACAAATAATGGTAAAATATATGAACCTAAATGGAATTAAATTTATGGCAGGAACTGACGTGCCAATTGGGTATTTACTTCCAGGATTAAGTTTACACCAAGAACTAATAGAATTAAATAATTCAGGTCTTTCCTCCAGAGAAGTAATTCAATCTGCTACTATCAATCCTGCAAAATATTTCAATATGAATGATTCCTTGGGTAAAATAAAAACAGGATACATTGCAGATCTTATAATTTTAGACAATAATCCAATTGAAAATATTAAAAACACTTTGAGCATAAATGCTGTGATTAAAGATGGGAAATATTTAGGACGAAAATATTTAGATTCACTTTTATATCATAATAAATATGAATAATATCCTCCTATATTAATTAGTCAAAAGAATGGCCACCACTATAAAAATTAAGGATATTTGAAGTGAAAAAATTCTTATTTTTGTTTGAATGTTTTTTATTGACATCAATCCAATAGAAGGTCTTTTTTATTTTATTCTACCAAAAAAAGTTTTTCTTGACTGCTCAGAAAGAAAAACTCCTTTATTTTCATTATAATTAAATGTGACTAAAATTCTCTCTCCTTTTTCAACTGCAGTAACCCGATGTATTGATTTATTGCCTTTAAAAATCATTAAATCACCCTCAAGACTTTCTACTTTTGTCCCTTTAATTTTTTCATCCAATATTTTTTCTACAAAACCATAGTCTTCATCACCTTCTTTATATCTCATATCATTAAAAAACTCGTAGACACCTCCTTCAGCACAATTTTTAACTAATAATGTTATTGTGTAGTCTGAATTATCAAAGTGCCATCCTAAAGCATCTCCTTCATCATAATAATTTATGTTTATACTAGAAAGAGGATCTTGATATGGATGTAATTCCTCTTTATTTAAAAGATCTAGAAAAAAGGATCTAACTACGGTAGAATCATATATTTTTTGAAGAACCGATTTTTTTGGTATTAAATCATTAGGAATACATTTTTTTGATGTACTCATAATTCTATTTCGTGGACTATCTTTAGTAAAAGAATGATCATGTTCAGAGATATAAACATTGTATTCAGAAGAACTTTTATAAGAATATTCTTTAAGTTCATTTGCTTCATTTTGAAGAGCCTTTAATCCGTTGTTTCCAATAAATGAGTTAAAGATTAAAATACCTTCTTTATTTAAAGTTTCTCTATACTTAGTTCCATTAGAAAAAAATTCATCCGAATAAGAATCACCAAAAACAAATTTTAAATCAGGATCTAGCATATAGTTAATTAATATAAAAATTGATGTATTTAAATAAGAGGATAGTCCAAGCAGTAATTAAAAAAATTCCTCCAATCGGAGTTACAGGACCCAACCATTTTAAGTTAATATTTATGATAGATTGCAATGAAAGAAAGAAAATACTAAAAGAGAAAAGAAAAGTCCCAATTATAAAAAACCCCTCAATCCAGTCTATTTCTTCTAATGATAAAAGAGGTAATATTAATAATATAAGGCCGTGGTACATTAAATATCTAATCCCTACTTCAAAAGATTGTAATGCTGATTCTGGAAGAATTTTTTTCAATAAGTGTGCTCCAAAAGCACCTAAAATTACAGACAGTAAGGAAAAAGTTATTCCAAAAATTTCAGAGATGTACAACATAATAAATAAAATTACAAAAAAAACATATACTGTTTAAGTTTACATTGACTTGCCAGCAGATTTTATTTCTAAAATATATGACAGAAGTTTATTAGTTTAGGAAAATTCAAACACTTCAATTTCCATAACTTATATTATTTCTAATTTTGTGATTAAAAATCTCCTTTTAAACACCTTGAGAAATAGGGAAAATCATCAGTAACCATGTAGTAATAAATTCCCTCAGGAAATTCAGGAGTTACTCCAACTCTTCCATTGCATTCATCCAAATCACCAGACCCCTCTAAATATTCAAAGTCTTGTGTAAATGCACCCATTAAAATTGGAGTATTTGGATTAATTGTTGTTTGTCCTGGACCGCCAACTAAGGAAGTTAAAGTTTCAGGGCGGTTTTCATCTGGCTGTACTTTTAGTCTGTAACTAGGACGAAGCGATACCACTAAACTGTTAAGATCATTGGGGTCAGAATAACCATATCTTGCATAAACCGGAAAACCATCTGAAGCCCACCCGACAAGAGTCATTCCCTGATTATCTCCTAAAAAATCGATAAGTAGTTCAGGCATACCATGGTAGTGATATTCACCTGTTGGTTGAACATGCGCATGGTTCATATCATCCCCAAAATCAAATGTATCATGTCCAAGTGCTTCAATACTCCAATTTCCTTCCCCCCTTGCTAAACTACAAACACCATTATCATCACACCTTCCTGCAGTCCCTGGATCAAATTTCACGCTATTTATCGCAAAAGCAATAGCTCCAGCTGGACCGCCCAGTTGTCTTCCTGTTTCTGAAACAATTATCGGACAAAGAGTAAATGTTTCATTTACATTTTGTTCACTAATAGTGTTTGGGTTATTTTGATTTGGAAATGTACCTACTTCATGATTAGGTATTCCGTTCCCATTTAGAATTCTATTTGTCTCGTCCGATGACCAAGAATATATACTATTCGCATTAACAGACTCATCATTATTATATAGATTTTTATCTATATCAGTAAGTATATTGGCGGTTGTATAAATACTTTCACATGGTTCTCGAGAAATCATTTCATTTTTATCAGCATTTGATCTATCACAACTAAATAACAAAAGAATAGAAAGTATGAAGAATGCTAATTTTGGTAAATTCATAGGTATTATTTTAATTTAAAATATCTGATACAGCGATATTACTTCTCTAAAGAAAATTTCATAATACATTCATAATTTTACTTTAAATATTCATTAAAGAGAAAACATTATTAAGTTTATTAGTGATAATAAACACACAAATAAAGGCTTTAATTCTATAAATATAGTCTCATTTATTTTAAAAATTATGTCAATGAAGTTTCATCCTAAGCTATCATCTTTTTAAGTTTAGGGATTTATTATATTTGAGTACTTTGCATCATAAATTAATTAAAATAAATCCTATGTCAACTCGAAGACAGTTTATTAAGACCACTTCTTTTGCTGGAATTAGCCCTTTTTTAATGAATACTATTCCATTTGTCGATTCACTAAAATCATTTAGAGCATCTTTGAATTCAGGAGCTATAGGCCTTCAATGTAATGCTCAAGAACTTCTTGATTATGCTATTATGTTTAATTTTTCTTCGATCAGCCCTCTTTTAAATGAACTTCTTGCATTTAGACCTAATGAAAAAAAAGCTTATCTCGAAAAAATGATAAGCCACGGAATCAAATTTGATGGGGGAGGACTTCCCATTGAATTCCGTTCTTCTGAGAAGTTATTTCAGCAGGGGCTTCAATTCCTTAAAAATAATATAAGAATAATCGCGTCTTATAATATACCCAGTTTTGTTACTTGGATTATGCCTACAAATAATAGTTTAACCTATCTCCAAAATTTTAATCAGCATCAAAGACGATTAAAGCAAGTTGCAACTGTTTTGGAAGAAGAAGGTCTGAAACTGGGATTGGAATTTGTAGGACCAAAAACACTAATGGCAAGAGATAAATATTCTTTTTTACATAGTATCAATGAATTAAGAGAACTTATTGATGCTATAGATAAGAAAAACGTAGGTTACCTATTAGATAGTTTTCATACCTACTGTGCCGGGGATCAAATAGAAAATATGGGATTTTTGAAAGCCAAGGATATTGTATCTGTGCAAATTAACGATGCTGTAATTGGTCGTAGTGCAAATATGCAGATAGATCAAGAACGTGAATTACCCGGTGACACAGGAATAATTGACCTAAAAAAATTCTTAGATTTTATTAGTTCTAAGGGTTATAATGGGGCAGTAAGTGTTGAGCCTTTTAACAAAGAAATAAATTTAATGAAAACTACTAAAAAACTAAAAAGAGTTCGAGATTCTCTTTTAAAGCATGGTTTTTAAAATCATATCTGCTGCTTTTTCTGCAATCATAAATACAGCAGCATTAGTGTTTCCGGAAACAATTTTAGGCATGATAGACGCGTCAACAACACGAAGGTTTTTAATCCCACGAACTTTTAAAGTAGGATCAACAACTGCCATTACATCGTTCCCCATTTTACATGTACCCACAGGATGGTAAACAGTTTCCAAAGTTTTCTTTATGTGTTTAATAAGCAAATCTTCAGAAGTTCGGTTATGTGGAAGGCCATTTATTTTCGTGTAATTTTTCAATGCTTGTTCTTCCATTATTTTAAATACTAATTTACCTCCCTTAACTAGCTGATCTAGATCTTCTTTTTCTTTTAAAAAATTTGGTTGAATTATTGGTACTTCTTTTGGATTAGACGAAGAGAGGCTAACTGAACCTCTACTTTTAGGATGTAATAGTGTTGGTAATATAGTAAAACCATCTACTCTTGGATAGTCATAAAGATCATAAGCATCATAACCATATTCATTTCTAATCGATATGGGAGAAAAATGTAATTGAAAATTTACTTTTCCACCTTTTTGATCAAGATCAAAAAAGGCCATTCCCTCAAGCGGGCTAGTACAAAAAACTCCTTTTTTATAAACAAAATAATTCCACGCAGCTTTGAGTTGTTTTAAAGGTGAGATATAATGATTAATCCCTTCTTGAGTTTTTGATTGAGCACATATTGGATAAAATAAATGATCCTGTAAGTTTTTACCAACCCCTTTTGATTCATGTACGCAATCAATCCCATGCATCTTTAATTCGGAAGCTTTTCCAATTCCAGAAAGCATTAATAATTGTGGTGACTGATAGGTTCCAGCCGAAAGAATAATTTCGTTTTGTGCTTTTACTTGAATCGTTTTTATACCCTTTTTGTATTGAACTCCTACCGCTTTTTTTCCATCTAAAATGATTTTTTCAACGAAAGCGTTTGAAATAGCGGTCAGATTATTTCGATCTAGAACAGGCTTTAAAAAAGCAGTTGCACCACTTTCACGTTTTCCGTTTTTGATTGTGCTCTGCACTAAACTAGCACCTTCTTGAATTGCACCGTTATAATCTAAGTTAGCTGGAATACCTATTGCTGCACACGCATCAATAAATCCTTTAACATAAGGAGTTTGAAACCTAGTTGGAAGAGTAACGCCTAACTCTCCAGAACTAGAATGATAGCCAGGATCCATCGTGTCAAATTGTTCATGATTTTCTGAACGCTTAAAATAAGGCAGTAAGTCTTTAAAACTCCAACCTGAATTTCCTAGTTCAGCCCAACCATCATAATCAGCAGCGTTACCTCGCACATAAGCCATTGCATTAGTAGAGCTACTACCTCCAAGAGTTTTTCCTCTTGGTAAATAGATTTTTCGATTTAAAACATTGACTTGTTTTTCACTCCAAAACCCCCAGTCATTCTTACTTTTATGAACCTTTAAATATGCACCAGGAATATGAATATTCATATTATTATCTGGTCCCCCTGCTTCTAATAATAAAACAGAATTATTCGGGTTTTTTGATAAACGGTTCGCTAAGACACATCCCGCTGATCCCGCACCAATAATAATATAATCGTATAATTTACTCATTTATTAAATCTAATAAATGTTATTATATAACTCATCCTGTATATTTAGTTAAACTAAATATAGTAAAAAGACCACAAATCAATTGAAGTGATTTATTAATTTAAAATTTTTCAAGGACATCTATGCTTACATAATTAATGTTTTTTTAATCAAAAGTTATTAATACTGATTAGTGGGAATGATAGTAGACTCAATCTTACGGATCTACATTTAGATTTTAACTTTAAAAGGGTTAATATTCGACACCAAAACCCTCTCTAAATATCTAAAAATAAAATGACTTTTTTTTAATGTAAAGCTCCTATATTTTCTTGTGGCCTTAAAAATATAAGTCTTTATAATTTAGTATATTGAAAATAAAATATCCAACATTATGGAAAAACAATCAATTATTTTTTTCAGTTCACTTTTTTGTTCTTTTATGTTCTCAATCTCTATACAAGGACAAGAAGATATTTATGATAATCTAAATAAGATAGCTATTGTAGATCAAAAAGTAATGATGCCAATGCGGGACGGAGTAAAACTTGCTAGCGACATTTATAGACCTAAAGGAAATGGTAAATATCCGATTATATTTTCCAGAACCCCCTATAATTTTAACTCTTGGGGTGATGGCGAACAAAAATCAAGGATTGCCAAACGTGCTTATGAATACGTTAAAAAAGGATATGCATATGTAGTTCAAAATGAACGAGGACGTTATTATTCAGAGGGAGAATGGGATATTTTAGGAGTACCTCTTACTGACGCTTATGATGCTTTTGAATGGATGAAAAATCAGTCTTGGTCTAATGGAAAAATTGGAACCCTTGGATGTTCTTCAACTGCTGAATGGCAAATGGCTGTTTCTGCCTTAGATCATCCATCTCATGCCGCTATGGTTCCTCAAGGATTTGGTGCAGGTATTGGACGCGTAGGCAATATTAATGAACAAGGAAATTGGTATCGTGGAGGCGCAGAACAAATGTTGTTTTTTTCATGGCTCTATGGAGTAGAGCACGATAAATTTAAACCAAGAATTCCGAAAGGAGCAACACAAGAAGATTTAATTAGAATATCACGATTTTATGATTTAGCACCTGAGAATCCAAAAGTAGATATGGCCAAAGCTTTAAATCATTTACCCATTCAAGATATTTTAAAAAACATAAATGGTAAGCATGAAATTTTTGATAAAATGATTCGGCGCAAACCAAATGATCCTGATTGGTTTAACGGAGGTATTTATCATGATGATAAAGATATTGGTACGCCTAGTTTTTGGTTTGCTTCATGGTATGATGTTTCTATTACACCAAATATTGCACTGTTTAA
>CESE01035017.1_pt1 | contig 11414 bp, 15 predicted proteins | sample 350271 | NCBI WGS metagenome assembly CESE01 (sample SAMEA2621536, study PRJEB7988) | marine metagenome | isolation source: saline water (ENVO:00002010), including | reverse complement strand
GCAACGGACGCCATAGGCAGGTGCCCCATAATCGCGAGGGTAAGATTGCCATGAGCAATGGGGGCGCCAAACGGGCTCTCTTTGTTCGCTCGATCAACATCCACATGTATCCACTGGTGGTCCATCGAAACATCCGCATAATCGTTGATTCTATCTTGGGTGACTTCGAACCATTCACTTTGAGAGGTTTGTTCTCCTACTCTTCCCTGCATTTGCTCATAAGCGATTTCAAGTACGCTCGACATATTTAGCTCCTCTAGCTCTAGTGTTTTTTTAACGGTCATACCTTGACCGATTTACGCAACTCAAATTCTATTACCTTACAAGGTACATTAACCTGCTATTCATTAACATACACAGCTTGTGATGATTGTTTAAACCAAACCAGTTTCGGCCTACCGCACTCAAGTATGGCTTCAACGGAACGCTTAGCCTGTTCTTGCGGTGCCACTTTCACACAACCTACCTCACCCCAACTCTCGTCTGGCTCGCCAATAACCGCCACCTCACGAATCTCAGCAAGTCCAAAAAGTACATTTTCTATCTCGGCAAGATGTACGTTGTCATCACCTGGCACATACATATGGTTCGAGCGTTTCTCCACATAAACAGATCCTTCTCGGTCGAGGGACCCAACGTCATCTACACGAAGCCAACTCCAACAAGCAATTGCATTGCTAAATTTATAGTCACTACCGGATCACGCCATAAACACGGGTAGGTTTAATTCTCAGGATGACTCGCTGCTGATTTTCTAGCCAGCGCTCAAAATCTTCTGGTTCCTCAAACCCAGTGTTTTTTATGTTTTCGAACACTAGCCGCGTATTGCGCACCAAGTTCTCTTTTTCGATCACCACGTCTCCCTCTATCGAAACGAAGTTAAATGGTTCCTTGTTGGGGACAATACAAAGATTGACGCGGTTGTCTTTTTCAAGCGTCTTACGCTTGAAAGTCATTCCAGGCGTACTTACTACTAGCTCATCGCCATCACGAGCATAGGCGACTACCGAAGAAACTGGGCTACCACTTTGGCGCAGAGTGGTTAGTACAGCCCACCGGTATTCGTTGATAAACTGCTCGAACGCTTCGTTATCGGAAATCATTTTTTTACCTTAAGGCGGAGTGGATAGATATAATGCCCGACAATAAACGGAGATCCCATGCCCAAATTAACCATCGACGAACAGACCTCTTTTCTGGAGACACCCGGGATTTTGATGCGAATTTCCTGCGTGCGGGCCGATGGCAGCCCATTGGTAACTCCTATCTGGTTTGCGCTTCATGACGGCAGCATCTGTTTTACACCAAGGGCGCAGTCCGAATGGTTCGGCTGCTTGCGTAATGATCCCCGCGTTGCCCTTTGTATCGATGAGCAAGAGCTACCCTACCGAAAGGTAATTGTCGAAGGCGTCGCGAAATTGGTACACGACCTAGGAGAAGATGACGCTTGGCGTGATCTTTATCGAAACATCGCACAGAGATATGTGTCCGCTGATGCTGCAAAGGCCTACGTTCACAACACGATCGACCAGGCACGTGCTCTGTACAGGTTACCCCTGGATGAGAGCGTGGTTAAAAGCTGGCGCATGCCAATAGAGGGTGAATCACAAACCGGTATCTGGCACCAACGTTACTATGCACCAGGTACAAAGTTCTCAGAAACTTGAAGCGCTGAAATCGCCACCTTTGGGTGCTTTTCTAAACACCAGCAACTGGTTGTTGGCTGGCATCTGAATGTCTTCAATCAGGTTGAGACTGTGTTTGTTAGACTCAGCCCGAATGCTTTCAATGTCACGAATACCGCTGCGCGCATCAGACAACTTCAGCCATCCATCGAATTTTTCATTAGATTCTGTTGTGAAAGCGCCTTTATATTTATAAGGCCCGTAAAGAATAAACAGACCACCGTCATCAAGCAGATTAGCAACTCCGGCGATCATGCAGGGTATTAAATCTGCCGACATAATGTGCACCACATTGGCGCAAAATATCGCATCGAAACCACCGGTAATTGTGAACTGCGCAACATCCAAGTAGATGGGCTTTTCTAGTCCCGCAAGTGAGATTGATTTCAGGTTTCGTTCTAATGCGACAAAGTACGGTTCCTTATCAGCTGGTTGCCAGCTAACTTCTTTGAGCTGAGTCACAAAATGTACCGCATGCTGGCCTGAACCACTGCCGATTTCCAACACCCGTGCCCCAGGTAAAAGTAGCCGCTTTAACTCATCGGCTATGAACTGCTGGTTGTTATTCGCCGCATTATTAAAGAGCTCAAAGTTGGCGCTGACTTCATTTCCCATTTATGACACACTCGCTATCTATAAAATATTGAGTCAGTAACTCAATCATCATTCAAACCAAGGGAGAGCAAACATGGCCGCTTACTTTATTGCACAATACACAGTAAATGACCCCGATCTTTACGCGGAGTACTCCGCAGGCGCCGGACCGACACTCGCCAAATATGGCGCAGAGCTAGTCGCTTTTGACGTTGCAGCAGAATCCATTGAAGGAACCTCGCCGGGACCGCAGACCGTTGTCATCAAGTTTGACGATACTGCAAAAGCAAAGGCATGGTACAACTCGGATGACTACCAGGCGGTTGTAGGAAAGCGTTTAGCGGCTACTGAAGGTTTCTCGGTTATATCACAGTCCATGAACCCAGGCGGCTAACAAACAGCCCAACTTTGTTGCACAAAAACTAAAGGGGACGCCGGGGATTAGAATCTAATTCCCCCAGTCTTCTTTTTTATTTAATTCCCTACGCCCTCTTTTTAGGCTCGCCAAACACGCTGGTTTACAGACCCGAACATTTCCGATAATTCGACCCTCGTTGGTGTCAATTTCACAGCCACATAGTTCGGGTCTGTGGAGCCTCCCGGGAAAAAACCCTTCAAGTCATAATCGAGTGCATCCCACGCGTGGGCACGAGTTGCATCGTCCATCAACAATTCAGCCTTGCCACGACACAAAATGTGAACGAAGTTTGGTGGTGAAACCTGCCACTGAATGTCAACCATCGGGTTCTCTGCCATCTGCTTCGCTTTAGGCGAGCTAGACCCCGTCGCCAACCAAAGCACATCACCTTCCCAGGTGGGGTGAACCATTCGAACTCTCGGACCATTTTTTGTCTGGGTAGCCCAGGCACACCAAACGGCTGCGGCACATGCTTTGCCTACTTCCTCAAAAAATGCGTCTTTCCCTACTGCAGAGACGTCAACCATGTTCAGCGTTTCTGTTTATAGTTAACGTGCAATTGTGGCAAACCTCGCAGAATGAAACTGGGATCTGCCACAGGCCGGCCCTTCGATAGATCAAGCTGAAAATCGGTGAAGTGTTCTACCAGCTCATAAAACCCAATATTCAGCTCCTGCCTTGCCAACGGCGCACCAATGCAGTGATGTACGCCGGAGCCAAATGCCATCTGCATACCTGCTTTTTCACGATCAACATCGACAGAATCAGGGTTCGCAAACTGGCGTTCATCACGATTAGCTGCGCCGTAGCGCAACATCATCATGTCGCCTTTTTTCAATGGATAGCCGCCTAATTCTGTGTCTCGTGCCACTAGCCTGGGTAGTCCCTGCACCGGTGCTTCAATCCTCAGGACTTCCTCAATAAAAGTCTTGACCCGTTTCTCGTCGCCCCGGATTTGTTCCTGAATAGTCGGATTATCACAGAGCGCCAGCATGCCCCAGCCAAAGGTGCTGGTCGTTGTTTCATGACCGGCTACCAAAAATTGGTTAAGGACTGATAAAATCTCTCCATGGGTCAATTCTCGATCGACTACTTCCAGCTTTGAATTCGCTAGAATAGAAATCATATCTTCTCTGGGCTCAGATCGGCGGGCTTCGATCAACTTGATCAGCAGCCGTTGCAAGTCCAGGCCCAGTTGCATCCTGTGTATAAGCACTTCCGGTGGTACAGGAGCCATTTTCAGGCCAGCAGCTGCAGCTGTAGCTGCTTCAGAGAAAAACGCGCGGTCTTCACCAGGAATACCCAATCTATCCGAAATAATTTCCAGAGGAACAGGGCCTGCAAACAGGCCCATGAAGTCTGCGGCTGTTCTTCCCTTCATCGCATTAATGTTTTTGTTGATAACGGCGCGAACACTTTCTTCGCTTTTTTTGACCTCTGATACGGTAAACAGTTTTGATACTAGGGACCTGTACTGGGTATGTTCAGGCTCGTCGAGGGTCAACATGGTCGGTGGTATCTCGACCATCTGCTCAGTGATGAGCATCACTTCCGCTTGTTGCTCTTCTGAGAGCGTCTTGAACATCATTTGTTGCGCGCCCCCGAGAAATTGGTCGTACTTTGACGAGAAGTCATCCGTCCGCTTAATAGCCTCGCGCAACAAGTCATAGCGCGTAACAACATGGAGATTCATCTCCGGCATGAAGTGGACCGGCGCTTCGTCCCGCAATTTTTTATAGGCCGGGTAAGGGTCGACTAGGTTTTCGGGGCTAAATAGCTGGGTAGATAATTCGCTCATGACCGATGATTCCTGTCCAATAGGGGCTAGTAGGAAGACTACGGCGGCGCAGAGAAACAGTCAAGATTGACTGTTTCAGACGGGTAGTGGAATTACCATCCCGCTCATATCGCCTTTACCCTCATCGTTGTAAAGGACGTTGTAGGTTCGTCTTGTGAACAGCCATTCGCCATCAACACGCTGGTATTTGTCGGCATAAGTACCAATGTTAAACCTACCGCTTTGCGAACCCTGGGGCCTAAGATGCTCTGCGAGATACCATCTACCTGTGGCCGAAGCACCATTGATTTCAATCGTGCCCTGATAAACTAGTTGAACAACAAAATCGAAACCACTCATCGCCTTGGTCCACATAGCCACTACTGCATCCTTACCAGCAATCTCATTACCCATCAGGTCCCATACACCGCCCTCAGCCCAGGTGCTTGCCCACAAAGGCCCATCACGGCGATTAACGGCATCGGCATAGGCTGCCACCAAATGCCTGATCGCTAGTTCATCTTCTAAAGGGTTACTCATCTGTAATTCTCTTCTTGGCGATTAATCGATCTACTTCACTGACATCAGTAAACATCATGCTCAGCTTAGTCTTTAACCAGGGAATCATTTTTCCGGAATATCGCCCGAGGTGACTCCCCGGTTTGCCATGTATTGCCGCAAGGCCTCAGCAACCCTAGCAGGCTTCGAAGGACCAATAGCTTGTTTTTAGGGTCTAAAATCTGTTTTTATACTACCTCCTTTGACTGCCGCAGTCATCTGACCAAAGAGGTTGCACCATGACTACTCCAAATATTTTGCTAGTGACCAAAGGTCATCCGTTCGAAAGAGATGCATTTTTTGGCATGTTTGACGACATGGATGTAAATTGGACCCACGTTGAACAACCCGCTGCTCGTGAGTTCTTCAACACAGAACTTGCCGCCGACTATGACGCGCTGGTGATGTACGACATGCCTGGCGTTCAATTCGGAGAAGACGGACCTGTATTAGAAACACCGAGTGACGGGTACAAGAGAGGTTTCTTGGATCTTCTTGAGTCAGGAAAAGGCATGGTATTTATGCACCACGCTATTGCTGGCTGGCCGGCATGGGAGGAGTATGCTGAAATTATCGGCGGTCGGTTTCTTTACTTGCCGGATACCCTAAGGGGACAAAGTCGACCAGACAGTGGATATAGGCATAAGGTTGAGCACACCCTTAGAGTTTTGGAAAATCACCCCATCACTCGTGGATTGCCGGCTGAATTCCCGATGACCGATGAGCTGTACCTATCCGAAGTATTTACGGACAGCATCGAACCGCTATTAGAGAGCAGCTACGATTTCACTAGCAACAATTTTTATTCAGCGACCAAAGCAGTTAAAGATGGAAAGATGTTCGACAACGAAGGTTGGGAACATTCAGATGGCTCTAACGTTGTCGGCTGGGTTAAGCACTATCGCAATAGCCCTATTGCCTACATGCAGGGCGGCGATGATCCTGAAGCATACTCATCAGCACACTATCGTCAGCTGCTACAGAATACAATCCAATGGGCCGCCAGCAAAACCGCACTCGAGTGGGCACGTCTGAGGTGAATTTTTACTGAAATTTATTGCGGCTACAGCGGTTGAAAATCTCTTCGCCGCGAACAAAAGGATCCGGAAACCTGTCCCGCAGGTCTTTGGACCTGATCTCAAGGCTGACATCCTTTCCGGACTGGCAAATTTGCTCAAGGTCTTTCTGGTCCGCTTCTCCTTCGCCAAGGCAGCAGCGACCGTTCACCGCTGCCGTAATATAGTCCATCCCCGTCATCTCACTCGAGTCCTGGTAAAAGTCGCAAGCCTGAATATATGGAAATAACGGAGACTCTAGATCAGGCAACGGATTACCCGCCCGATTAATATGCATCAGGTCTATCAGGATGCCTGCCGTCGGGTGATTCACTGATTCGACAAACGACCGCGCGGCATCCAAGTTCTTGATACTGGTAAATTCGCCAAATTCCAGACAGATCCTAATACCATCACCAGCTCGCTCACAAATATCCCTGAACTGATCTACGGAAGCCCTGAGGTCCTTATGACGAGAAACAACCAGCACATTGCGCGCCCCAAGCTCCAACCCAACGTCGACGATCAGTTTGTGCTCGTCGCTCGCCTGACCACCTCCTTCTAACCAAATTACCTCGACATCAACCAAACTAATACCGGTCTCCGCAAGGCTCAAGCGTGTTCTGGAGAGAGCATCACTACTCCATGTCGTCGCTGGCTCTACCCACATGCCAGATGACAAAAATCCTGCTTTCTGCGCAATTCGGGGAATATCCCATGGCATGGCATCCGGCACACATCCTGCTGCTAGCGCCCACATAGGCTGAGTACCTTTTACCATTTGATCGTCCTCTATGGTCATTTAGAGTATTGTGTCAGACTTCGCTGGGGCCGTACGTTAAATAACAGTCTTGACTGAAGGTTTTAGCTTCCCTACGCTTGTGCGTCTTATCTGGCGCTGTGTGCCGTACTATTTTATTTATTCCTATGAGGAGAGAACCGTGGATCTACAATTGAAAGGACAAACTGCACTGGTAACAGGTGCGACTAAGGGCATTGGACGCGCAACTATTGAGGCGCTTTCTGATGAAGGCTGTAACATTGCGTTTTGTGCACGAAATGCAGACGAAGTGGCAGCTACTGTTAAGGCTATTTCCGCCAAGGGCGTGAAAGTTTGCGGCAAGGTTGTAGATGTATTTGACGGCGATGCATTCAAAGCATTTATTAACGAAGCTGCAGCTGAACTGGGCAGTCTTGATATCATGGTTTCAAACGTGTCAGGTGGTAATGCACCAGGTGATGAGGGATGGAGGAGCCAATTCGAAGGCAACATCCTTACAGCAGTGCACATGGTTGAAGCAGGCGGACCTCATTTAGAAAAATCCAGCAATGGCAACATCGTGATGATTTCTACGACGGCTGCTGTCGAGCAGTTCATGAGCGCAGGCCCTTACAACGCTATGAAAGCCGCCCTCCTGAACTATTCAGGCGCATTAGCACACGAACTTGCACCTAAAGGCATCCGAGTTAACTCTGTCAGCCCAGGCCCAATAATGATTGAAGGCGGAGCATGGGACAACATCAAGAAAAATATGACTGCCCTTTATGACGCTACTGTCGCCCAGATCCCACTAGGTCGTATGGGAACAGCTGATGAAGTAGCTGCGCAGATTACACTGCTTGCAAGCCCAAGAGCTGGATTCACTAGCGGCACCAACGTTGTTATCGATGGTTCGTTTACTAAACGTATCCAGTACTAAGTTCAATTAGATAAAAGCTAGAAGGAAAAGGTTATGGCTGATAAGAAAATCAATGCTTACATGGTCGCCGCCGGAATGTATCACGATATTGATTATGCCCGGCTCGAACTACTGAAACTACTTGCTGAGCACGAAAACATTCGTACGAAGGTTGCATGTGATTTCAGTGATATCGAAGGTATCCAGGCAAGCGATTTTCTTATCACCTACACCTGCAACCTGATACCTAGTGAAGAAGAACAGAAAGGACTTAGGGAATACATTGCCAACGGCGGTAAGTGGTTCGCACTTCACGGAACCAATTCTATTCTTGAATTTACCGCGGATGGTGTAGATGCTCCTGAAACAGCCCCAGAGTTTATGGATGTTCTGGGGTCCCAGTTCATGGCGCACCCCCCTATCCAGCCGTTTACTGTAAAAACAGAAGCTCATGACCATCAGCTCGTGAAAGATGTCGGTGAATTCGATACTGACGACGAACAATATCTCTGCAAGATGCATGGTGACCACGAGTTATTGATGTATAGCGATTTCACTGGGACTTGTGACGGTTGGATTAACTCCGACTTTAATAACGACGACAAACGAGCGATTTACTACATCAAGAAGACGGGTGATGGGGAAGTGCTATATCTAAACCTCGGCCATTGTCGTGGGCACTATGACATGGAGCCAGTAGTCGACTACTACCCTGAGATCGAGCGCGGTTCATGGGAAAAACCCCAGTATTACGAGTTGCTGCGTCGCGGAATTCGTTACTGCGCAGAAACCTAAAAGGTTCAAACTAGAAAAGAACGACAGCCTAGAAATGGTTGCCGTGCATTAATGAAGACACCAAAACAGATAAAGAAGGGCTGCTATCGCAGCCCTTCTTTATTGCCCTTCTTTATTGCCCTTCATCCTGTTCTCTCTTCACAATCCAAGTTTCCTCTCGTCATCTCAACTTATATCCCTTCATCGCGAGCGAAGTAGATATATCTGTGTTCAAATCTACGCAAAACTAATTTAAGGAAACATTATGTCCAATTCAGATATCGTCATGTCTTTTATACACGCGTGGAACACTATGGAATGGGACGCAGCAGCTGACCTTTTAACCGATGACATCGTTTGGGATAACGTCCCGATGCCAACAATCGAAGGGAAAGCCGCCGTCGATGCTGCCATGCGTGGCATGGCGCCAGAAGCTGTCGATTGGGTGGTTCTGTCCATTGCAGAAAACGGCAACAAGGTTCTGACAGAACGAATCGATAACTTTGACATGCCCGGCGGCAAGCGGATTGAGCTGCCAGTAATGGGTACTTTCGTCATCACGACTGGCAAGATTAGCCTCTGGCGAGATTACTTCGACCTCGCGTCATTTACCTCGCAAATGGCCTAATCCAACCTAACCCTTTAAAGATAACGGAGGGAGTTATATTCTAATTCCCTACGTTTCTTCCATCAAAAAATCGCTCTTGACGACTTGGAGCGAGGTGCTAATGTGTGGGAGGCTACAAAAAAATCAAATCGGGACGGGAATTTTGACTGTAACGACACACAAATTTTTTCTGTTTTTTGCCACATTTACGACGCTATTTAAACTGATGTCAAAGAAGACAAACCAACCTGAGTCAGAGGGGATACTACAGACCCCAACTGGACTGGATATTCTTGTATACCCTCGTAATATCAAACAGGTAGCGTCATAAAGCATGACCACTCAGCAACACTTACTCCTGGTCAGACACGGTGAAACAGAAGGCAATCGAGAACAGATCGCCCATGGCCAGACTGAATCGCCCCTCAACGAACACGGCGTAAAACAGGCGCAAAGCACAGCGGACGTGTTACTGGGCTGGGACCGAGACTACGACACAATCTACTGCAGCCCGCTTTCACGTGCTCATGATACCGCTCAGGCAATTGCCGATACCCTGGGGCTTGATATAAACGTCCATCAGGGGTTAATAGAAAGCAATCTAGGTGATCTCGAAGGTGTCACCTACAAGGAACTCTACGAGTTTGGTTATGCAAAGCATTCCATCATTGATGACGACTTCACCGGACATAATGGCGAATCTCCGCGAGCAGTTGCAGACCGAATGGAACAATCGTTACGCGAAATTCGTACCCTCCACCCTAACCAGAACCTGATCATCGTGAGCCACGGCAGTGCTATCGCACACCTGATTGCTCGACTGACGGATAGCGAACCAGCTTTCGGACCTCAATTCATTATGCATAACGCGGCTATCACCGAGATTATTCTGCTAGAGGACGCGGACCCGGAAATTATTGTTCTGAACCACCGCGAACATCTACCTGCAGAATTCAAAATTGACCCCACAAAAATCGCTCCCGACAATATTCGCCTACCACTCACAGTTGCTGACCTAACACTCGAATGGTTGCAAGCCGCCATGGCGCCGCATCTAAACGGCGCTGTAATCTCGGCTTTTGATCCCAAGATAATTGGTATCGGTGAAGGGTTCATGGGTCAACTAGCGCGAGTGGCCATCTCGTATAAAAAAGAAACCTCAGGGGCGCCAAACAGCCTTGTAGCAAAGTTCGCGTCCACCAAACAGGCAACGCGAGATATGGCAGCCGAGCAAAACCTGTATCAGCGAGAAATTGGTTTCTACCAAGATATTGGAGATAGGGTAGGTGTTCCTATCCCAAAATGTTACCACTCGATATATATCGAAGAGTCCAACCACTTTATCCTGTTACTGGAAGACCTTGCCCCCGGGGAACCAAGCGACCAAGTGATCGGTACAGATAAAGAAACCTCGCGGGAAGTCATAGAGCAATTCGCCCGACTTCATGCCAAATGGTGGAACGACACAGAACTGGAACAATACGAATGGGCAAGGTGGCTCCTTACGGCAATGCCTATGGAACAAGGACTCGAACTACTAAAAAAAAGCATGGCCGAGGTAAAAGAAACAGGAAAATTTGATGCTTACCCGGAACTTAAACGACTCATGCCTCTACTCGGACCTTTGTTCAAATTTGACCCAGCGCCACCATTCCCTTTTTCACTGACCCATGGTGACCTCCGTTCAGATAATATCATCAAGCCATCAGCAAACGGCGGTCGCTTTGCGATAATCGATTGGCAACTCTCAGGCGTAGGTGATCCAGTCAATGATATTGTCCGATGGATGGTCCAGAGTATATCCATTGAAGATCGTAGGGAAACAGAACAAGAACTGCTATTGCTATACCATGACCGTCTGGTTGAGCACGGCGTCAAGGATTACAGCTACAAAAAATTCATCAATGCGTACCGTACAAACCTTGTTGTCGTGCAACTGATGTTTTCTATGTCTATGGATTCAATAGACCAATCCTCTCCGCGGGCACAGGCACTGTTTCATCAGTTTTATTCCCGCCTTGATGCAGCATTGGTAGACTGGAAAATAGAGAGGACATTGAAGGTGCTCCCTATCATCTACCCCTTTATAAAAGTCATGCTGATCGTACAAAAAGCATTTAGACAAAATAAGTAAGACATTCAAAGGCTGTGAGTCAAAGCAATAAATAGAAGCACTGCACTGTATTCCACTTTTGTTCAGTACAAGGTTACGATGGACCTTTAACACTAGCCCGCATTTAGACTGCGGTCATCCGGCGCAACATTTA
>CESE01006185.1_pt1 | contig 11427 bp, 10 predicted proteins | sample 350271 | NCBI WGS metagenome assembly CESE01 (sample SAMEA2621536, study PRJEB7988) | marine metagenome | isolation source: saline water (ENVO:00002010), including | reverse complement strand
TACCAACTAGCTCTGCGCTCTGAACATAGGTTTCCATGACCATGAGTTTATTTCCAAGCAATGATGTCTGATTCACCCAAAATGGATCAGTTGGACTATCATTATAGGTGTTGAAATTAGGATGCAAGCTCATAGTATTATTTGCAGGATCTACTATGGTTTGTAATTCTGGCACTCCCCAAGGTTGTCCAAATGCAAAACTACCATCTAGGTTTAATACTGTTGCATAGCCAAGTTGCTCTGCACTTGCATCTACCGTTACTGTGTTTTGTGCAATACCCATAAAAGCAAAGCAGAAAACTAATGCGATTGTAAAATAATTTTTTTTCATGATTTTAAAATTTTAGTTAAGAGATGGTTACATGCTCAATTTAGTTTGTAATTCTTAAAAATACACATTTTTGGTAATACTGAAATCTTATTTAAAGACTTTAGTTAAAATGTATTAATTTTTTTTTTTGATTTGCTAATGGCAGTATTTTTACAACTATAGTTTACTTATAAACTTATTAAAAATAGATGGATACAAAACAAGCACTAATAAAAAACGCCTTAGCATTAGGTAATACCTATAAAGAGTATAGAGAAGTAGTGTCTAACCACGTTAGATCCAATACCACCACAGGGACAAATCAAGCAGATGCTCTAATTAATTACACCAAGCTAAATGACGCAAGAATGAAACGCTTGGATAAAACCACTAAAATTTCAGAAGGGCACCAAACTATTTTTTCTAATTATCAAAAGAAAGTAACTTGGCTTGTACTCACAGAAAGCTGGTGTGGTGATGCCGCACAGTCTTTGCCTGTGCTTAACAAAATAGCACTTATAATACCACATCTTACCTTAAAAGTAGTGCTGCGAGATCAGCACAAACAACTTATGGAACATTTTTTAACCAACGATGCCATGGCAATCCCTAAGTTGATTGCTGTAGATGGGGTCTCTGGAGATATTATTGGAACATGGGGCCCAAGACCTAGTGTTGCCACAAAAATGGTAACCGATTATAAAGCTGCCAATGGTAGCCTTAGCCCAGAGTTTAAAAAAGAGTTGCAAGTGTGGTACACCAAAGATAAAGGCCAAAGTATTATTGAGGATATTACACAGGTGTTAACCTAGTTTTTATGACCCTTTAGCGCCCTTAAAATGTGCAATTACAGCCTCCAAGGTTTGTGCATTTTTAACATCAAATTCGCCAATTTTTGTGCGGCGTAATGCAGAAAGATGTCCCCCATTGTTTAGTGCTTTTCCAAAATCATGAGCTAAAGACCGTATGTAAGTCCCTTTGCTACAGGCTACTCTAAAATGCACATCAGGGAGATCAACACGGGTAATTTCAAAAGCAGAAATATGTACGGGCCGTTTTGGGATCTCTACCGTTTCTCCAGCTCGGGCATATTCATATAAGCGTTTTCCTTCTTTTTTTAAGGCAGAGAAAATAGGAGGTTGTTGCATTATATCACCTACAAATTGCTCACGAGCCTTGTTAATAGCTTCTTGTGTAATACCAGTAGTAGCAAACTTTTGGTCTATGTCTGTCTCCAAATCATAACTTGGTGTTGTCCCTCCAAGAGTGATGGTGCCCGTATACTCTTTGTGCTGGGCTTGGTAGCTTTGTATTTGTTTAGTGAATTTACCGGTGCACAGAATTAGTAATCCACTAGCCAAAGGATCTAGGGTCCCGGCATGACCTACTTTTATTTTTTTGATATCAAATTCTTGACGTATGAGCCATCTTACTTTGTTTACCACTTGAAAAGAAGTCCAACCCAGCGGTTTATCTATTAAAAGAACTTGTCCTGTTTGGTAATCTTGTTTTTGTAGTTTGTCTAGATTCATGTGTTATAGTTAACTATATAAACCAAAACCAATTGCAATCAGACCAACGATCACACAATAGATAGAAAAGTAAGAAAGTTTGCTTTTTTTCACAAGTTTAATCATCCAGGTGCAAGCAACCAGGCCACTTAGAAAGGCCGCTATAAAACCAATACCTAGTGTGGTAAAGTTGGTAGCCTGGGTAGTTAGTTCTCCGCCCAATATATCTTTAGCAATTTTCCCGAAGATTAACGGAATTACCATTAAAAAAGAGAAACGAGCCGCTTTGCTTTTGTCATTACCTAGAAGCACAGAGGTAGAGATGGTAGCGCCACTTCTAGAGATACCAGGTAACATAGCTACCGCCTGAGATAGCCCAATAATAAGTGCATTTTTAAATGTTACTGTTTTGCCGGTATTTTTAGATCTATCTGCCAGCCATAAAAGTAGTGCAGTAACCAGTAACATAGCGCCAACAAAGGCAATATTACCTCCAAAAAAGGATTCTAATTCTTCTTCAAAAAGCAATCCTACCACCACGGCAGGGAGCATAGAAATTACAATTTTTGATACAAATTGTGTGTTTTCATTCCAGGAAAATTTTAATAGCGAAGTAATAATTTCAACAATGTCTTTTCTAAAAACTACTATGGTACTTAATGCCGTAGCAAAGTGAAGTATCACAGTAAAAAGAAGACTTTCTTCAGGGATAGAGTTGTCTCCTAAAATAGCCTTTCCTAGTTCTAGGTGACCACTTGAAGAAACTGGTAAAAACTCTGTAAAGCCTTGGATTACTCCAAGAATGATAGCATCTAATACGTCCATTTATTTCTTTTTTCTAGTATCAAGTAAAATGGCATACACCTCAACTCCAAAGCCAATCAAAATAAGTGCAGGTGCAAGACGGATGCGTCTCCAGTTGTAAATTTCTGGATTAAATAGGGCAGGGTCATTGCTCCCTCCTCCAGACATTAACACAAAGCCCAAGGCAATTAGCCCGGCTCCTATGGCCATAAAAATATAATTTTTACGTTCAAAAATAAAATGCGCTTTGGCGCTTTGTTTTCGTTTTTTTTCTCCCATAATAGTGTCTAAAAAGTAGGATAATTTTTAAAGGTTGTCTTAATTAGTAACAAAGGTAGGGAATTAAAATTCTGTGAAAAGTATTTCATAACCCTAACCTAATTGTGAAATATGGTTGCTTTTAAAGCGAGACCTACAAACATTAAATAACTCCAACAACTTTAATAATATAGCTCATCTGTTTTTAAGTTTAAAAAGCGCTGTGTAGCAAAATAAGTGCTAACCCAGGAAATAAATAAACCCATCAAAAATACAAACCCAAACAAGCTCCCTAGCATTATTTTATCACTCAATAGTTCAAGATCTGGAAAGCTTTTGTCACTATAGTACATCACCCCAGCCATACCTAGAGTAGCCAAAAAGGCTCCAATAACACCAAGACGTAAACTCCTCAAAATAAAAGGCAGTCTAATAAAGCGTTTTGTAGCTCCTACCATTTGCATTGTTTTTATGGTAAATCTTTTCGAATACACAGAAAGCCGTATAGAGCTGTTAATTAGTAGTATGGCAATAATTAAAAAAACCCCTGCAGTAACCATGACCCAGAAACTAATTTTGGTAATATTATCTGTAAGTTTTTCTATTAGCGGTTTATCATAGACAACATCATCTACAAAATCTTTATTTTTAAGTTGGCTTACAATGACTTCAATTTTTTGTGGTGTAACAAATTTTGCTAGTAAACGCACATCAATACTATTTTGCAGGGGATTATCACCAAGGTACTCCATAAAATCCTCACCAATAGTGGCGCTGTGCTGCTGTGCCGCCTGCTCTTTTGTGACGTAGATTGCTTCTTTTGTGAAATCTGCTAGGGCTAGACTTTGTTTTAATTGAGTTATTTCTGCTTCTTTGGCACTGTCTTTTAAAAATACAACAAGCGGTATTTGTTCCTTGAAATAGTCACCAACCTTTTGGCTGTTTAACACTAAAATACCAAGAAGACCTAGTAAAAACAATACTAAAGAGATGCTCAATACCACCGAGAAATAAGAGGAGATTAATCTACGTTTCTGAAATGTTTCAAAAGAGGATGCCATAGAGGTATAACTAGAATTGCACGTATTTGTTGTGCGGTAAAAATACGAAATTCATTGAAACACAGGGTATGAGTTTACTGTTTTTAAGCAATGCTTGTCTTTGAATTTGTATTTCAAGTTTTGGGCTTGGTATCTTGAGCAATTCGGACAATAGATGTAAATTTGTTAATCATAAACCCAGGATCAATGAGTAAGTATCATTTTAATGAAATTGAAGCTAAATGGCAAAAGCATTGGGCAGATAATGGAACCTTTCATGCACCTAATCAAAGCCATAAGCCAAAGTACTATGTACTAGATATGTTTCCTTACCCCTCTGGTGCAGGATTGCATGTTGGCCATCCTCTAGGCTATATTGCTAGTGATGTCTATGCGCGCTACAAACGCCATAAAGGATTTAATGTACTGCACCCTCAGGGATATGATTCTTTTGGCTTGCCGGCAGAGCAGTATGCCATTCAAACTGGGCAACATCCTGCTCAGACCACACAGGTAAATATAGAAGGCGGGGTAGACAATCAATCAAACAAAATTACAGGATATAGAAAACAGTTAGATAACATTGGTTTTTCTTTTGATTGGAGTAGAGAGGTGCGTACCTCATCTCCAGCGTATTATAAATGGACACAATGGATTTTCACCAAACTCTTTGATAGCTGGTATTGCAAAACCAGCGATAAAGCGCGTAGTATTTCTTCCTTAGTTGCCATTTTTAAACAAGAAGGAAACGGGAATGTTGCTGCGGTATGCGATGATCAGATTGAAGTATTTTCGGCCACCCAATGGGATGGTTTCTCTTATCAAACCCAACAACAAATTCTTTTAGGGTACAGGTTAACATACTTGGCACAGACTGAGGTAAACTGGTGTGCTGAGCTAGGTACTGTGTTGGCCAATGATGAAATTGTAAATGGAGTAAGCGAAAGGGGCGGTTATGCCGTGGTACGCAAAAAAATGAAGCAATGGAGTATGCGAATTTCTGCATACGCAGAGCGTTTATTGCAAGATTTGGATACTGTTCAGTGGAGTGAATCTATTAAAGAAACACAGCGCAATTGGATTGGCAAATCTGTTGGAGCTACAGTTGTTTTTAATGTAGAAGGGCACGACGCAAAAATACCAGTGTTTACAACACGTCCAGACACCATATTTGGCGTAAGCTTTATGACATTAGCTCCAGAGCATGAGTTGGTGGCCACTGTTACAACACCAGGTCAAAAACAAGCTGTAGATGCCTATATAATGGCCACAGCAAAAAGAAGTGAGCGTGAGCGTATGGCAGATGTAAAAACCATTAGTGGAGTCTTTACAGGAGCATATGCACAGCATCCATTTACAAAACAACCTATCCAAATTTGGATTGGAGATTATGTTTTGGCAGGCTACGGAACAGGAGCTGTCATGGCAGTACCCTGTGGAGATCAACGAGATTATGATTTTGCCAAACATTTTGATTTACCTATCCCAAATGTTTTTCAAAATGCAGATATCAGCGAGGGTGCCTTTAGTGATAAAGACTCAGCTGTGATTGCAAACAGTGATTTTTTAGACGGCTTATCTTATAAAAAAGCAGTAAAGCTTGCTATTTATGAGTTAGAAAAAATAGCAGGGGGTGCTGGCAAAACAAATTACAGGCTTCGTGATGCGGTGTTTTCTAGACAGCGTTATTGGGGAGAGCCCTTCCCGGTGTATTACAAAAATGGCTTACCTCACACCATAGCGGTAGAACACTTACCTATCGAGCTTCCTAAAATTGAAAAATACCTTCCCACAGAAACAGGAGAACCGCCACTAGGGCGTGCAGATACTTGGGCCTGGGACACTCAAAAATGTGCCGTGGTAAGTAATACCCTTATAGATAACCAAAACATATTTCCTTTGGAGCTAAACACCATGCCAGGATGGGCAGGCAGTAGCTGGTATTTCTTTAGGTACATGGAAAAGGCAGACAGAGATACTGTTTTTGCAAGCCAAAAGGCCCTAGATTATTGGCAAAATGTTGACTTGTATATTGGCGGTAGTGAACACGCAACAGGTCATTTATTATACAGCAGATTTTGGGTAAAATTTTTATATGATTTACAGCACGTACCAGTTAAAGAACCTTTTCAAAAGATGATCAATCAAGGGATGATTTTGGGAGAGAGTGCCTTTGCATATAGAGTCGCTGGAGAAAACAAATTTGTTTCTAAAGGTAAAACCAAAGACTATACCACCCAAGGTATACACACAGATGTGGCTTTTGTAAACACCTCTAATGAACTAGACATTCAGGCCTTTAAAAACTGGCGTGTTGAGTTTAAAAATGCCGAGTTTGTCACAGAAGATGACGGTAGTTTTAAAGTGGGGCGTGAGGTTGAAAAAATGTCTAAGTCCAAATACAATGTGGTAAATCCAGATGATATTTGCAGTCAATATGGCGCAGATACCTTGCGTATGTATGAGATGTTTTTAGGGCCACTAGAGCAAGCAAAACCTTGGAGTACTGCAGGTATTTCTGGGGTGCATAGTTTTTTGAAAAAATTGTGGCGCTTGTTCCACACAGGACCAGATGAGCTTTTTAATGTTTCACAAACTCCTGCAAGTAAAGATGCTCTTAAGGTATTGCATAAAACCATAAAAAAGGTAGAAGATGACATAGAGAACTTTAGTTTTAACACCTCTGTATCTACTTTTATGATAGCTGTAAATGAGCTTACAGCTCAAAAGTGCAACAGTAAAGATATTCTAGAACCTTTAACGGTTTTAATTTCACCCTATGCCCCTCACATTGCAGAGGAGTTGTGGCATAAATTAGGACACCAGGAGAGTATCTCTGAGGCTTTGTTTCCAGTCTTTGATGCAAGCCATTTGGTAGAGAGTAGTAAAGAGTATCCAATTTCCTTTAATGGTAAAATGCGTTTTAAAATGGAACTTCCTTTAGATATGTCAAAGCAGGAAATTCAGGCTGCCGTGATGGCAAACCCAAAAACCATACAGCAACTAGCTGGGCGTGTACCTAAAAAGGTAATTGTGGTCCCTGGAAAGATTATTAATATTGTAGGATAAAAAAAACAGCACGCTTTTTGTAGTAGAAGAGTTAACTAAAATTACAAATTATTATGATGGGATATTATATCGTTGCGGGACTTATCTTTTTGGCGAGTTCTTATATTAGCAAGAAATTAAAAAGCAAGTTTAAACACTATTCTAAAATACAGCTCAAAAACGGCATGAGTGGAAGAGAAATTGCCGAAAAAATGCTTGCCGATAATTCAATTACAGACGTAGATGTAATAAGTGTAAGCGGTCAATTAACAGATCATTATAACCCACAAAACAAAACGGTAAATTTAAGTCAATCTGTATATAATCAAAGAAATGCAGCCGCTGCAGCTGTTGCAGCCCATGAGGTTGGTCATGCTGTGCAGCACGCTACAGCCTATAGCTGGCTCACCCTTAGAAGTAAAATTGTGCCCGCCGTTGGTATTGCTAGTAAGTTGTCAAACATTGTAATTATGATTGGTCTGGTACTCTCTGGGACCGGGTCTATTTTTGGAACTAATATATTTTTGTTAGGGATTGTTTTGTTTGCAATAACAACTGCTTTTTCTATCATTACTTTACCCGTAGAGTATGACGCAAGTAACCGCGCCTTGGCCTGGTTAGAAAAAGAGAAAATAGTTACTCAACAGGAATTAGTGGGGTCAAAAGATGCTTTAAAATGGGCGGCTAGAACATACCTTGTAGCGGCATTAGGGTCTTTGGCAACCTTACTGTATTTTATAATGATGTTTCTAAATAGAAGATAACCTTAAAAAGTATCTTGTCACATTATCAAAAAAGGCTGTTTTAAATTTAAAACAGCCTTTTTTTAATGCTTTAAAAAACCTTACCCAACTACATTGAAAGGGTTGTAGCCCAAATACGGGACTTTGGTTTCTGTAAAATGAATACCAAATTCTTGCAACTCTTTTAAAATGGGCTCATATACCTCTTTGTTTAGTGGTAATTGTACACCAGGGGTAGTGATTTCTTTGTTTAATATTCTAAGGGCCGCAATAGCAACGGGCAAACCAACAGTTTTTGCCATGGCGGTATAATCTTGATCATCCCCAATGGCAACCATTTTACTATCTATTTGGTATTTCTCACCATCTAGCTCATAACCAAATTTATGGTACATTACAATCATGTCCTTATCTTGAGGAGCCAAGGTCCAGCTATCCATGAGTATTTTTTGCAATCCTTGTGCAGGTGTGGCATCTTTAATGTCAAGGGTCTTGGTTGGGTTTAAAATATCAAGATCTTCAATTTTATTCCACATTAAATCGTCCTGGTCAATTTTAAGACTGTGTCTTAGTTTTAACGCCACACTGTCTGTGGGAGAGTAGGGTAAAAAACTATTTACAAATTCAAGATAGCTTAGGTTTTCTGAGTTTGGAATGGTGTAGGTGTCATCTGTCATACCAAGATGTACAAACATATTCCAAGCTTTACTAAACCCAACCCTACGTATAGTACCTCTGTAGAGGGTAAGAATATCTTCAAGGCCGTATATACTTTGATATTTTAAACTATTTCTATTGGCATACACTTCAAACTTTCCATAGCCTTCAACTTCAATAAATTCTGTTCTTCTAAAGAGCCTGTTGTAGGGTATGTATTTAAATTTCCCTTCTTGTATAAACTCTGCAGCACCTCCTTGACCTGCCAATACCACATTTCTAGGATTCCAGGTAAATTTATAGTTCCATAAATTGGTATCACTCTGGGGGGCCACCAATCCTCCTGTAAAACTTTCAAATAAGAGCATCTTGCCTCCTTTGTCTTTTATACTATCTATAACTTGCATGGCGCTCATGTGGTCAATCCCTGGATCAAGCCCAATTTCGTTCATAAACACAAGCCCTTTTTCTTTAGCCATTGGGTCTAGCTCCTGCATTTGGTCGCTAATATAAGAGGCTGTAACAAGGTGTTTTCCATAAGAAATACAATCCCGTGCAACTTCTATATGAAAACGAGCAGGAAGCATAGAAATTACGATGTCACTGTCTTTAACAGCTTGCTTGCGCTGCTGCTCATCAAAGACATCTAATAAAATACCCCGGCCATTGGGGTGACCACTGGTGAGTTTTTGAGCATTTTCAATATTGATATCTCCAATGGTCAAGAATAAATTTTCTGTAGCACTTTTGTCTAATAAGTACTTAATTAAACTTGTTGCAGAGCGGCCGGCGCCTATAATTAATATGTTTCTCATCTATTTGGATTTAAGTATCTTTATGGTGCTGTAAATACATTGACGAAAATACAAATTTGTACCATACACTATGATAAAATACCATAAAAATATAGTCATAATTGCTAGCCTTTTAGCTATGCTTGTAATTGTATTGGGAGCTTTTGGCGCCCATGGGCTAAAATCTATGATTTCTCCAGATTCCCTTGCGGTTTTTCAAACGGGGGTGACCTATCAAATGTATCATGCACTGGCACTTTTGGTTTTGGGTTTAAATCCAGCCTTGGGCTTAAAGACAATTCAATGGGTTTTTAAACTTTTTATTTTTGGAACCTTCTTTTTTTCCGGTTCGTTATATATCCTTGCCCTAAAAAGTGTGTTGCCGTTTTCTGTTTCTTTTCTGGCACCCGTGACTCCTATTGGTGGCTTACTACTTATATTTGGATGGGCTCTATTGGCATACAGTGTTTTTAAAAAGAAATAGGATATTTTGACACTAGCTTTTGGATTTTTTTATCTGTTGTATGATAACTTATTAACATCCAAGGTGAATAAATAAGAGAATATACCCCCTACCGCTTTGTGATGTTTTATTATTTTTGTTTCACAACAATTAAATAAAAGTATGGCGGCTAGTAACCAAACTACAAAGACGATTTCTATTGATCAATACGGAATCACAAACGCAAAAGTTAACTATCAACTTTCTGCCAATCAACTTCATGACATTTCAATACAAAAAGGACAGGCAGCACAGGCAGATAACGGAGCCCTTGCAGTAAATACTGGTGAGTTCACCGGTCGTTCTCCCTTAGACAGATTCATTGTAAAAGATGCTGTTACACAAGATAAAGTGTGGTGGGGAGATATCAATATTCCTTTTGATGCAGCTAAATTTGATGCACTGTATGATAAGGTAACAACCTATCTTTCTGAAAAAGAAGTATATGTTCGTGATAGTTATGCTTGTGCAGATCCACAATATAAATTAAACATTCGGGTAATTAATGAGTATCCATGGTCAAACATGTTTGCATACAATATGTTTTTACGCCCAACAGCCACTGAGCTAGATGGGTTTGATCCAGAATGGTTGATTGTAAATGCACCAGGATTTATGGCAGATGCTGCTGTTGATGGAACACGTCAACACAATTTTGCTATACTTAACTTTGAGAAGAAAATAGCTTTAATAGGAGGTACTGGATACACAGGAGAAATTAAAAAGGGAATTTTTTCTGCTTTAAATTTCATCTTACCAGTTTATAAAAACACCCTTCCTATGCACTGTTCTGCAAATGTAGGAGAGGACGGCCAAACGGCGATATTCTTTGGCTTGTCTGGTACAGGAAAAACAACCCTCTCTGCTGACCCTCAAAGAAAGTTAATTGGTGATGATGAGCATGGCTGGACCGCAGAAAACACGGTCTTTAATTTTGAAGGTGGTTGTTATGCTAAGGTGATTAATCTTTCGCAAGAAAATGAGCCAGACATCTTTAAGGCAATCAAATCTGGAGCAATTCTAGAAAATGTGATCATGGATGATCATGGCGTCGTAGATTATACAAACATTTCTATTACTCAAAACACGCGTGTTAGTTATCCAATAACACACATTGACAATATACAAGAACCTTCTTTAGGGGAAAATCCTAAAAATATATTTTTCTTAACCGCAGATGCCTTTGGTGTGTTGCCTCCAATTTCAAAGTTAACCCCAGGACAAGCGGCCTATCATTTTATAAGCGGCTATACAGCTAAGGTGGCAGGAACAGAGGCAGGTGTTACAGAGCCTCAGCCAAGTTTTTCGGCATGTTTTGGAGCGCCATTTATGCCTTTACATCCAACAAAATATGCTGAAATGTTAAGTCAAAAGATGACCAAAGCAGGTGTAAATGTTTGGCTAGTAAACACGGGTTGGACCGGCGGTCCTTATGGAGTTGGAACTAGAATGAAATTAAAATACACGCGCGCCATGATAACGGCGGCTATGGACGGCTCTTTAGATGCGGCCAATAAAGACAATTATCACGTGCATTCTGTTTTTGGTTTAAACCAGCCAAGAGTATGTCCTAATGTACCCACAGAGGTGTTGAGCCCAAGGGGTACTTGGAATAATGACAAAGGATATTATGAAACAGCCCAAAAACTGGCTGCCTCTTTTAAAGCAAACTTTAAACAATTTGAGGAGTATGCTAGCAAAGAAATACTAGATGGAGCTCCGCCAAAAGGATAATACCTAATGATAAGAGCATAAAAAAA
>CESE01142384.1_pt1 | contig 11476 bp, 2 predicted proteins | sample 350271 | NCBI WGS metagenome assembly CESE01 (sample SAMEA2621536, study PRJEB7988) | marine metagenome | isolation source: saline water (ENVO:00002010), including | reverse complement strand
TCATCTTGTTTTATCGTCATCTTGTTTTATCGTCATCTTGTTTTACTGTTATCTCGATATTTCCTTGGATATTTTCTGAAATCAACATATATGTGGTCCTCACCACTCGATTTACGGTCTCTTTCGGCAGAATGTTGGCCTACCCTGCGAATGTTTCCATTCCTACTCGCTTTTATCCCAATTGTTGCAATTGTGACGGTACTTCACCACTTGATACGGAAACTTGTTATGCAGCTCCACTATGTGAAAAAATATTGGATGAAAATAAATTAATAATAAAAATACCTAATGGTAAAGGTGACGAAGAAAGTGTACAAGATCTGGATAAAACTATGTCACAATTACATTCTTCGATGGCATGTGGAGATAAATCAGAATTACCAAATATGGAACAAATCAAATATTTTGTAGCAGCTGATTTTGCAAGTAGTGATCCACCATCTACACATACAACAAGAGCTGTTTTCAGTACCGGTGGTGTGGTCGATATGACTACATTCAAATATGAAAAATCTTTAGATACATCTCCAGCGCTACAAAGATGGGACCATGTGACGGAAGGTTGGAACAATAAAATATGGATAGATACGCAAACTTTTGTGTTGAATGAATTTATACCAATGTGTGAGATTTTTAATTCTGAAATCGATAATCATGTTAGAGTGAGTGGGATATCGTCGTTGCATATCCAATACGAAATTGTTTACAATGGATTATTATCGGCCGCTTTTTGGTCTATTTTCTCGTTTGGATTTGTCTTTGCATATATGATATTTCATACAAGCAGTCCATTTTTAACGTTGATGGGATTGGGACACGTGTTAATTAGTTTTCCTGTCACGTGGTGTATTTATTATTGCGTGTTTCAAATACAATACATGGTAGGTTTATGAGAGTCAAAAATAAATCTTTTATTTATTTTCACTGACCATGGTAATCTTATGATTATATTATTTTTTTTTCCACAGGGTTTTCTGAATTTTATTGCCTTATTCGTAATCATGGGCATTGGAGCCGATGACATTTTTGTTTTCGTTGATGCTTGGAAACAAAGTAAATATGAAAAAGATCCCAAAATATCTGGTTCTATCGAAGGACGTCTGGAATGGACCTATCGTCGTGCTGGTGGTGCCATGTTAGTAACTTCCATTACGGATGCTTGTGCATTTTATGCCAATTGTATTAACGATATTACGGTAGTAAGAATTTTTGGCGCTTTCATGGGTACTATGGTTATCGTTAACTACTTATTAGTAGTGACGTATTTTCCGGCTGTTGTTATATTGTGGAATAAATGGGGCTGGGAAGATGGTATTAAAAATCAAAGTGCAACTGCAAAAACAGCAGATACAGAAACAACAAGTGACACCGATATTACAGTGCAAGACGAAAAAAAAGATTCAGAAGAATTAAAAGAGAAAAAAGAACTAAAACGTCAATGGTTGGAAATTTTTTGTGCAGAAACTTTTGCACCAATAATGTTTTCAACCAACAAACGTGCATCAATTGTTGTTGTTGTTTTTTTAATTATAACAGGTGTATTCACTGGATTAGCATCTCAACTTGTGTCTTCCGATAAGGATTTCCGAGCCGAAGCTTTTCCACTGGATGAGAATTTAATGCGTGCTTCAAGTTCTGCTGCTAGATTTGATACAGGTAGCAACGACGTTGCTTATTTAGCTTTTGTCATTGGACTAGGAGAAGATGGAACAAAAGGAATTGACAGAAGCGGTGTTGATCCAAATAACCCGCAAGCTGATGGTGTGCCAGTGTTTGTCAAAGATGTGGATTTTACTAGTGTCAAAGCACAGAATTATTACATAAATGTCTGTGACGAATGGAAAACCAATTCTCTTGTTGAAGAAAAAAGATACAAACCTATGCCATCAGAAAACGGTGTGAAATGTTTTGCTTACCATTTTCGTGACTGGATCAAAGTGGCAAAAAGTAGAAACTATCCAATAGAACCGGTTGCTGATTTTTTACCGTTGCTTGCAAATTTTACATCAATGCCAAGCAACCATACATGCAATACAAATCTATTAATATCTTCGACTATGAAAAAAGAATGCCAAGCTTTTTATTCAACCATGTATGCGTACCCATCGCTTTTTGAAGATTTCAATCAAAAATCAATTGACATTTGGAACCGTCAAATTCGTTGGTCAACCAATAGTGAGATTTCAATCGTAGGAAAAGACAGCAAAACGATTGAACCATTGACATCGGAAGCTATGAATCATAAAATTAGATCGCTACAACTTTCAACTTTTATTATTGAAATGAATTTTACTATGAGATGGGACACGTCTGGATTAAAAGCCAGACAGATCTTTAATTCTTTGGAAAAAACACAAAATGCAATTAATGCAAATGCACCTCAAGGATTAAATGGATTTCATGTAAATTGGCAAGGTGGTGACTCTGGATCAAAATGGATGCAAATGAGAACAGATGAAATTATGCAAACCAGTGCGTTTTATGGTTGTGGTATATCTGTTTTGTTTGCATTGGTAGTGTTGTCAATAGCAACACAAAATATATTAGTGGCATTTTTAGCTTTTATAAGCATTTCCTGTATTGTTATGTGCTGCATTGGTTTCATGGTGTTAGCGGGATGGAGCTTCGGTTTAATGGAAGCCATTTGTGTTACTATTTGTGTTGGTTTTTCAATTGATTTTGTAGCTCATTTAGCCGTGGCATACAACGAAAGTAGAGATACAGAAGAAGGCAGATATGGTAAAGTCAAACAAGCCTTGTCAGAATTAGGTATATCGGTAACAGCAGCAGCGGTTACTACGTGTGGTGCTTCGTTGTTTATGATTCCTAATTATATGACACCTTTTGTTAAAATTGGCACGTTTATATGTTTTGATATTGTTATTAGTTTACTGTTTGCTGTCTTTATGTTTTCAGCTACTTTAGGTAAGCGAAGGAGCGGTAAACGAATGGTACACGAAGGACGCTGCATGGGAGCTACGTAGTAGAAAATATATTTTTTTTTTTCTTTTTACAATTTCAATATTTTTAACATTATTTTCTATTATTTCTAAAACATTTCCAATTTCTCTTTTTACCTTCATTCGACAATAATTTTTTTAGTATTGTGTGGTCCAAAAGATAAGAATCATTGTCGAATCCATTGTAAAATTTGTTGCCGTGAAACAAAAACAGAACCAAAAACAGAATCAAAAAAAGCAGATGTCGACAAAACTGAAGTTGAAATGACGTATACAAATCCCGATAAACATGTGTCGATGAATTAAGTGCACAAGATATTGTTAATGGGAGCAAAGACAAACAAGCTAAAAACTAGAAAAGCTAGAAAACGATGGTTTATATTTTGAACTAGACCAAGCGATAAAACAATAAGAAACTTTTTTTGTTTGTATAATTTTGTACCATCAAAAATAATAAAGTGTTATAATAATTTGTACATCATGCTATGTATGCTAGTGCTATGGCACATAAAAGTCAAGTCAAAGATGACCTCTTTCTTTTCCTACTCTTTTCTCTTTCGCACTCAACCTCGCTTTCAACAATGCTTTCTGCCGGTTCCTTTCCACATTAATACTGTTCGATAAACGTGCCGTTTCTGCCACATGTTGAATATTCAGTTCCTCCACTGTCTGTTCGTGTTTTGCTTGGTTCAGTTTCTTTAATATTTCTACCGTCTCATCGTTTGCATCGTTCCGTCTAGCCATTTCCATAAATGCTTTTCTTCGATCATCCATTTCTTTCTTTTCCATTTCTTCTTCATTCTCTCTTTCAAGTTGTTTTTTGCGTGCTTCTTCTCCGCGTCGGTCTAGTTCTTCTTGATCTGCTATTGCTTTTCTTCGTACTAGTTCTTTCTTCAATTCTATTTGTTCTCGTTGAAAACGCATTTCTTGCAATGCTTTTAATTGTTTTTCCACCAATTTTTTTTCTTTAGCTTTCTTTAGTTTCACTTGTTGGTCTTGTTGGTCTTCTAATTTGTAATTCATTTTAATCTTTGCCGTATCAAATTTTTTGCTTCTTTCCTTCATTTCTTTCTCTACAGTGACTCTACCTTCTTCTAAGATTGTAGCCCATGCATTGGAATTGGAAGATACACTGTTCGTGTGATCGTGTTCACTCAATTGATCGAGCCAAGTACTAGTCACTTTTTTAGCTGCACTACTTCCTTTTTTATGATACATCGTTTTTATTTTTGATTTCACTTCACCCCATTCTTTTGTTGCTTTTTCTTTTCTTTTGCGATGATAAGGTGTTTCAGGCATCATTGACAATTCTTCTTGGTGCCGTGCTGCTGCTGCATGAACTGCTGCTGCATGATCCTTGTACCGATGTTCTTCTTGTACTTGTGTCCGTCCTTGGCTTTGATCAATACATTTCAGTTTTTGAAATTTGGAGTTTTCAGTTTTGGACTTTGTCTTCAATTTTTCAATTTTTGCTGTTTGCTCTCCAAGTCCCAACATTTGTAATTGCCCCTCTGTTAGATGCATGATAAGATCCAGCACGTGGTCATCTGTTACAACATGTTTTTGGAAGTCTGGCTGGTCAATATTAGATTTAGATATTATTTTTCTATTTTTGGGTTGTGTTGGACTGTTAATTTCAACAACATCAAATGACTGTGTTCTGGCAACCATTTTACCTGGTACAGGCACTACATAATTGCTGTTACTGTTACTGTTGCTATTGTTGTTGCTATTGTTGTTGCTATTGTTATTGTTCATTTCATTTATAATAGAAGTCCGTCTTTGCTGATCTGCTTCATGACGATGCAATGGAACTACGGCATAACGTGATCCACCTATCGAATTCACATCGAAATCCAACGACAACAACTTTTTGTTCTGTTTGTTTCTAAAGCCTTGCTCTTTTTTCAGCTTTATGTTGGGTGACCGCACGGCTTTCACTGAATATTTACTATGACTACCTTTATGAACGTCATTCTTATCAAATGTATATCGTACTTGACTTTCTCCAGGCTGAAGACCCAGTTTTCTTTCTTCGGCACGAGCTGCTGCACGTTGTCGCCATCGATTTGCCATGTTGCCAGCAGCTCCAATGGCAGCTGTAGAAACCAAACCCATTGCCAAGGCCATTTGTCCGGTTGGGCCCATCACACCAACAGCTCCACTCATTAAAGGTGTCAAAGCAAGAGGTGCTAAATCAGGATTGTCAAACACTAAATGTGCTACTAAACGAGGCAAAAAGACACTTTTTCCCAAAATGGTTAACGGACTAACCAACATCAAATCAATAAATGTAGAAGTAAGAAAGCAAGAAAGCCATGCATTGGCTACGTCGGGTCCGTAATAAAAACTAAACCCAACAATGAAATAGGCATAAAAAAAGATCAACAAAAATACAAAGGCATCCAACACATAACGATACCAATGAGGTGCCGGGGATACATTCATTCTTGGATCCCGAAATTTACGATTTCGATCAAATAATATACGAACAAACATATGTTTCTTGTTCAAGGCTTCTTCCACTTGAATTTCGCCTTTCGACATAAATTTACGTTTTTGCTCCTTTTGCAGTCGTGCTTTTTCCTTGCGGAGAGCTAAGTAATTCTGTACTGTTGAACAGCAACCTACTTTTGTGTCGTGTTGATTTTGTTGACTGTATACATCCAATGCTGCTTGATCTAAAGTTGTTTCATGACTGTATAACTCTTTGACTATTTGTTCTGCTCTTTTCGATAAAATTGTAAAATCCCGTAGTTTGGATTTGTAAAACGTATCATCATTGTGTAAACCTGATAAATAGACGTTCGTCACGGATAGTCTTTTCTGTCTTTTTTTTCGTTTGGGAGTTAACTCTTTTAGTGTTGTTTTGGCTTTAGTGCAGTAACGCGTGCAAAAACGATCACACGTTCCTTGACTTTTCACATTACCTTTGTGTTTTAAATAATACAAGGCACCACGTATCAAATAAGCATGATCAACAGCATCTTTGTAGGTTTTAATGTGACTTAATTTTGTTTCTTGTGCTATTAAAGAATCTTTAATAATGTGTTTGCCCATCAATACATATTTTTCAAACGTTCTAATTTGGGCACCTAATCTTCGATACGCCAATGTAAAAAAGGCAATGGCAGGAATGTTCATAGCAGCACCGATTATACCAAACATTAAAATTTCATTGAACGTTGGTCTGGAATCGGGAGAAGGATATCTTGCTTGCCAAAACATGGCATCAAAAAACATGTTTGTGGAAACAACAATCATTAATATCATGACACGTTGAGAACGATTAATCATAGCACTATGTGTGTAATAGATACTCATTACTGGATGATACGTTTTGATACCTTCGTACCACAGTTTCCACCATTTTGTTTTCGTTACTGGATGATGCAATACTCCTGGATCAACAATACCTCGCGCCGCCGACCACACTTTTTTAATATGCAGTTCCATTTCTGCTTCGGTGCGTTGGTCGTCGTTGGCATCAAATTTACAAGACATTAAACAGGAACCGCAAAAAATGAAGACCAAGATGAGCATGGTTAAAATAACAACCTTATTTTCCTCGATAATTGCAAATATAATTTCAGCATCGGTGGTTCCATTTGTTCGGTTGTTCAGCCGTTCTGCTGTCTTTGAAAACGGTGCCATTAAAATATCATCGGCTTCGTCAAATGATTTACCTACTTTCACAGAAAAATCAGTCAAATGCACAGAATTACAACGAACATTGGATGAATGAACATCTGATTCTTTTGTACCAACTCCGTCTGTTTTCCAAGTTGAGGTATTCGTATCATAAAAGACACAGGCATATGTCGATCTTTCTCTTGGACAACGCCATGTCACCAACACATCACTACCAACGCTGCCGACGCTGCCGGTCGTTTTGTTTGTACAACTTACACTGAAGGGTACGATGCCTGTGCATTCAGTAATCAGATGAATTTTATTTGGTTGACTAGCCAGACAGGTTTTAGTAAAAAAATGTATTGTCTTTGATCCATCTGTCGCATAAATCAATGGTGGATCCGGTACGAGGACAATCGGCAGTGTGATGTCAATGGGTGTAGTTAAATTATCTATTTTGATCATTCCTGTCTCGTTTTGCATCAGAATTCGTATGGCATCTGAAGCAAGACCTTTTTGATCTTGCATAAATCGAACTACAATAGTTTGTACGTCGGAACCTTCATCAATTTCATTTTCTTGAAACACATTTTTTGGTAAATACAACCCAATGCCGTCTTCTGTAACTCTACCACTTCCAGAATGTGAACTTGGACTTGCGTTTTCGACCGTTGCATTAAACTGTTTGGTAATGACCTGCGAAGGTGCCTCACCTGCAATCTTACCAGAAGCAACTGCACCCATTACATTTTCAACAACACCTTTAATCTTCATAATTTTTGAATCAACCACTTCTTTTGTTTGTGCCGCTGCTTCATCTCCGTTTGTTCTTCTTCCACTGGTGCCACCACTGTTACTGTTACTGTTACTGCTTTTTTCGCTTTCACTTTCACTGGCTGCATTTTCACTGAACGCTGATTCCAAAAATGATCCTAGTGTACCTGCCAATGCAACGGTTGCTTCCGAGCTGATGGCACCCACTTCTTGACTAGCTGCAGCTAAATTACCAACCATATCAAGTACCGCGTTCCCAGTGTCTTCATCCATATTGGAGCTCCCTAACGATTCAAAGAATTGAGCTTGTTGTGTAATAGCACCTTCATCTTTTTCCAATGTTTCACTGGCGGCAAATGCCATTTTAACCAATTTAGCTTTTTGTTTCAAGGCAACTGCTGGATCAATATTGGGTTGATTTAATACATTTGCTATCATCGATGCTTTTCCGAGCACTTCTTGCGAATTGCTTCGATTTGCTGCTGATTCTAAATTGCTACTAATTAAGTCATTCAGTAATAATTCCTGAGCCGCAGGTGTGACTGGTAATGGTTTTTGTGTCACTTGTAGATCTACAAAATTTGACATGGCCGATCCACCGTTTTCATCCCGTACAATGACACCAACTTTAAATTTTTTATCTTCACCCGTTCCTTCTGGCAATACTGTTGCATACGTTGTAACATCCGTTTGTGTTTTAATAATTATTTTGGATGATTTCATATCTGTAGGATCTTGTAAATAAACAAACGTAAACGTTAACGATGATTCATATCCTGTCGTTGCTTCTGGGTCCACCCAACCCGGGGCCACAAATTCAAAGACAGTTTCAAGAGAATATCCTGTGCTTGGTGAGACTTGAATTTGACCACCACTTGGCGGAGCGTTCATTTGTACAACTGGAAGCGTAGCTTGCGATCTCCCACAGGCATCTTGTACAGTCAATGTAAAGATATATTGGCCTCCAGCTACTAATGTGTCGGGTGCCACAATAATTTTATAGGCACGAGTTCCTTCTGCTACATTACTAGAAGCAGTAATGGATGGATTCGATAAAAAAGTAGAAGGAGAATATTGATACAATTCCTTGAGCAAAGGTACAGTTGGATTAATATTAGCTGTCCAATTTGCTACGTATGCATTGCAAGTATAACTGGGTCCTTTACAACAACTTTTGACCAACGATTGAATGACCAATGCTTTGTCAGGATTAGGATAATTTTGTACGGGTCCAATTAATTCAATATCGGGTGGGTCACCCGCTTGCACATCCAAAGAAGCTTCTATGGATGCACTGACTCGATTTGTTTCTTGAATCGAGACGATTAATGTAAACGTATATGTTTCACTGGGTGCAAATGTACCACCCGGAATTAAAATGACAGAAGAGGTGGACGCAAGTAAATTATTCACAGTAGCAGAACAAGCACTGTTTGCTTTCATGTGACAACTCCATGTATAAAGCATGGTGTATCCCGAGTCATCTGGATCGATTGAATTGGCTCCGTTCAAGATTACGTCATCGTTGATTCCAATTGTACGTGAACCAGGTGGTGTAATAATGGCTAAAAGCGGTGAAAAATCCACATATATGTATACAGAAGAGGAAGAACTCACGGTAAGTGAACCACCCAACGATGCCGTTCCAGTAATATTATACACGTGACCACTGCGCATATCTGATCCTTTGATTTTAATTGTATTTGGGTCTCTGATTTTAACGGGAACTGAATGCAGTAGTCCGACTGGTAGTGCAGCAGCAAAGGGTTCAGTCAGCAACAATGGTTGTATTCCTGATAAATCGGACCATTCTAACTTCAATGCAGCGGCTGAGATGCCACATGGAAACTTAACGCTGGCAACCGTTATTGTCACGTCCTGTGTTCTTCGTATGGTACGTTGCGTTGCACCTGCCAAAATAAAAGTAGGCACAGCATCCGCTACCAGTCGAACTACTACAAACGCTTCTGCTTTTTCATTTAGTACATTACGCATCGTTACTTTGTAGAGATACACTGCATCGCCTTGTATCATATTGTTTCTTTCAAGATCAATTCGTAATTTTGAAAAGTCAATCGTTGCATTTGCTGCTGGATCTTGCAGTTCACCTATGCAATTCACATTCACTGGACATTCGACAATATCAAAGACAATGGATTCCCATGAAAAAGGTCCAGCTCCACGGCTGGAAGATAAATCGATACTAAGATCATCACAGAATCCTAATTTGCCTTTGTAAGCCGCACTCACAACGGGTGATAATGTAAAACCAGAATAGGGTAAAGCAACGGCACTGTAACATCCTTGACAAGGACGACGTTTGTTGAGACAAGTTCCATCGCTTGTGGTGTAATCGGGTTCACATGCTGCAATAATTACATCGTTGTGCAGGGATACGATGGATCCTGGTCGTGCTGTAGCACCGTAACCAAGACGTATACGTAATTGTTGAGGTGTAGGAAACGAACACACACCCGTACCACCTTGACCAAATTCGTCTCCTTGAAATATAATATATTTATTACATGGAACAGATGTGACGGAAGTATCACCATTTGTTGCTGCATCAAACTGTACTATGATCGATGTCAAAGATGTATCAAATTGAATTGAATTTATTTGAGGAGGAGCCAACATTCCAGCTAAAGGATCAAATACATCAATGGAAACAGTTGGTAAGGATCCAATTCCAAAATTACTTGTAAGATTGGACGTATACCACTCGTCATATTCTTCCGCTCCAGAGGCACTGGTACTACTAGGCATGATTTCAAACGACATGTCTGAAACATGTGGATCTGTGACAGGATTTGCTTCGGGTTCGTCGTCATCAACACCGGTCACTTTAACCATTAAACCAGTCTTCCATGTATCTTCACCAACATTAAATATGACTGTAGAAGGATTGAATTCAACTTGCGAAGGAACGGAACTGGATTTAAATTTAATTGTCACGTTGCGTGTCGTGGGTGGGTAAGCAAGACGAACTTGAGCATTAGCACCAAAGCCACGTTGCGAAGTTCCTTGAGGTTCTCCGACTTGCAGTTTTGACGGAGAAACTAAAATCCCAGGCAATTTATTTAATCTAGGTAAAGGATACAACGCATCTGGAAAATCTTTACACATTTTATTGCCTGAAATATCAACTACACCATCGAAAGACAACAGCACTGTTTCAAAACCAGTTGGTGTCCCATCCCAATTTAAATCTATTGTTACAGATGTGTCACTGTTGTATTCAAGAATTTTACTGGTTGGCAAAGGAATTTCATTCGAAGTGCCTAATAGTCCAAGGCGTACAATTAGATCGGTACCTAATACTAACGTTCGAATTCCATTTGTACTGGCACCCCAAGAAGCAGACGTTGATCGCACAAATTCACTAAATTCCAAAGTTAAAAGATTTGTGACAGGTGACAATGAGATTGATTTTAAACAAGGTCGAATTGATTCCAATTGAAAATCAGGTTGTTTGGTTTGAAGGTTGACATTTCCCGACACATCTTGATACGCACGAAAAGCATCTCCAATAGCATTGCCATTCAAAGCGTTATCTGCAATGACAATTTCATCTATTGACAATTCTGAAACAGAAGCACTGCCAAGCGTAATATCGTTTGTATTTTGTACAAGTGATGCTCTAGTATCTGGATCTGGTATTGTATAACCGATCAAATTTGCATCGATATAATGTTTAAGTACTCCGTCTTTGCCATATGTAATGGCTACATGCGTCCATATTTGTTCTTGGACCGATGCTGATACTCCTGACCATGTTTTACCCCCCAACAACGATTCTGCAGTCCATGAATGAACTTCACTCTCATCACTGCAAGATTTGGCCAAATAAAGTTTGGATTTTAATACACCATTCTGCAAAGAAATTTCCCAAGATCCTTTTTTAACAAGAATTGTTTGGAATGTTATGTTACGTGTTGTGCGCACCCACATTGCTACCGTAATATAAGTGAGTCCATGTACAGAAGACGTGGACAACGTATTTGTTCTATACCCAATACCATCAGTTGCTGCCGTTACGATTGCCTTGACTGTTTGAGATTGAATGGATTTTTGTTGACATATTCCAGTAATATCGTATTGTGTGATAT
>CESE01031202.1_pt1 | contig 11499 bp, 9 predicted proteins | sample 350271 | NCBI WGS metagenome assembly CESE01 (sample SAMEA2621536, study PRJEB7988) | marine metagenome | isolation source: saline water (ENVO:00002010), including | reverse complement strand
TCCTGAAGGAGTTGCCTTGATTTTTGCAGTAGATAGAATTTTAGATATGCTTCGTACTGTCGTAAATGTAACAGGTGATGCTACTGTAGCTACGGTAATTGCGAGTAGCGAAGGGCAATTAAGAGATGTTTCTGAGAAAGAGTTAATGTCTTAGGTTTATTGACAATAATTTGTTTAAAACGCAGCCATAATGGCTGCGTTTTTTGTTTTCAGATACATATATAAATCGTATTATTGAACTTACTAAATTAGTTTAAAATGAAAAAAGTATTTCTAAGTATCATAATTATTACAACATTGTTTTCTGCTTGTAAAAAAGAAGAGATTGAGGGTTGTACTGATACAACAGCTTGCAATTATAATGCTAATGCTACCACTAATATTCTGGGTTCTTGTGATTATGCCGGTACATATTTAGATTGCGATGATGTATGTATAAACGACACAGATGGAGATGGAATTTGTGATGAAAACGAAGTTTCTAAAGTAATTGGTACTTGGCAAATTGTTCAAACCCAAACGACACACGAATTAGGTCATTTTGGTCCTTATGATCCACCTATAAGAGTTATTGATTCTAGAGAAACTCTTGTTGTAGATCACCAGAATAATTTAACTATAGTAGAGATAAATGAAAACACTGCTACTTGGGATGAGTATGATTCTATACCTAAGTTGTACAATTGGGTGTTAATCGAAGATCTATTTATCTTGGATTCCTCTACTGAGGAACTTGAATATCATATAATTGAGTTAACAGATGAAAGTTTCGTGTTTTTCATAAAAGACTTTAGAACTTATAACGATTCTACAGACCTTGTAGCTTACGAAGAATTTGAATACACTTATTTACTAGAGAAATAGCAGTAATAAGAAAACACTGTTTACTTACTCAAAAAGGCTTTCAAATAAATGAAAGCCTTTTTTTGTTTATCAAAAATTAGCACTAAATTCGATTGCATTAACATAAATACTTAAAAGAAAATGTTAGACGACCTTTTGCCTACATGTTGGAAGAACCTATTAAAAAATGCTTTAGAAAATGAGCATTTTCTAAAGCTCAATAGCTTTGTAGAAGAGGAAAGAGGAGAGCACACCATTTTCCCTCCAAAAAACTTATGCTTTTCTGCCTTTTCTAAAACACCCTTAAACAATGTAAAAGTCGTTATCCTTGGGCAAGATCCTTATCATAATTATGGACAGGCAAATGGTTTGAGTTTTTCTGTGGCTAATAGAGTTAAAATACCGCCATCATTAAAAAATATATACAAAGAATTACAAAGTGATTTAGGGATTTCCATTCCAAAAACAGGGAATTTAGAACCCTGGGCATCGCAAGGAGTTCTACTATTAAACACAACTTTAACGGTGAGAGCACATACACCAGGATCACATCAGAAAAAGGGTTGGGAAGAATTTACAAACACAGTAATTAAACAACTTTCAGAACAAAAAGAAAACCTCGTATTTATTCTTTGGGGAAATTATGCACAAAAGAAAACAACACTTATAAACGAAGCCAAACATTATATAATTAAATCGGTTCACCCCTCCCCTTTTTCTGCTCGAAATGGTTTTTTTGGATCAAAACCATTTTCTAAAACAAATAACTATTTATCTTCTGTTAGTATAAAAACTGTTAACTGGGATTTAGCAGACGATTGTCAGCAATTGACACTACTAGATTAGATATTTACAAATAAAACAAGATTATGGAAATTATTTATTTGTTGATTGGATTGGGTGCTGGTTTCAGTATTGGAGTATTCTACACAAAAAGCAAAACATCCAAACAAGGAGAAACTCTAGACCTAAGTAGCTACGTTTCGAAGGTTCTTTACGAGTCTGAAAAACAAAGACTTCTAAAGGAAGAAGTTGAGAATAAAGTTAAAGAAGAGCAAATAGGAAATCTCAAAGCAGATGTATCTTCAAAAAACACTCTTATTGAAACACTACAAATTAAATTAGCAGAAGAGGGAATCCGTTTAGAAGCGCAACAAAAACAATTACAGACTCAATTTGAAAATATGGCAAATGCCATCTTGGAAAAAAAATCTGAGAAATTTGCCGAACAAAATCAAAAAAATATTGACCAGATATTAAAACCATTAGGCGAAAAAATAAAAAGTTTTGAGGAAAGTGTTCAAGACAAGTATGTAAAAGATCAAGAAGGTAGAGCAGGATTGGAGAAGCAAATAACAATGCTTCAAGCAGCAAATCATAAAATTAGTCAAGATGCTATAAACCTAACAAAGGCACTCAAAGGTGATTCTAAAATTCAAGGCGATTGGGGAGAATTACAATTAGAAGTTTTATTAGAAAAATCAGGTTTGAGTAAAGATGTTCATTTCCGGACACAAAACTCAGAAAAGGATGAAGAAGGGAAAGAAAAACGACCAGATTGTATAATTGACTTACCCGATAACAAAAACCTTATCATCGATTCTAAAGTTTCATTAAAAGCCTACGAACAATTTATAAATGGAGCTACAGAGGATGAAAAAGTTTTGTTTTTGAAAAAACATTTAGAGAGTTTAAAAAATCATATTAGAGATTTAGCGAGTAAAAACTACCCTAAATTATACAGTATTAATGCACCAGATTATGTGCTAATGTTTGTTCCAATTGAGCCCGCATTGATTTCGGCTTTACAAGAGGACCCTGAAATTTTTAACTTGGCACTTAGTAAGAATATTATTTTAGTGAGTACTTCAACTTTAATGGCAACTATGCGTACGGTGTCGTTTATATGGCAGCAAGAAAATCAGAAGAAAAACGTATTAGAAATTGCTCGACAATCGGGAGCTTTATATGAAAAGTTCTGCGGATTTGTAACCGATTTAGATGGTGTAGGAAAAGCAATAGAGACTGCAACAAAAAAATACGAGGCTGCACAAAGCAAATTACATTCGGGAAGAGGGAACCTTATCTCTAGTGTAGAAAAGATAAAAAAGCTAGGAGCAAAAACCAATAAAAGTATTTCGCAAGAATTATTAGATAAATCGGAAACAGAATTCATAAGCTAAGACGAATTTTGTACTTTTGCGCCATGAAGAAAGATCGTTTACAAAAGAGTTTAGAGATTTTTGGAATACAAGCCGTAATGGACGCAGTTCGTGAAGGTAAGGAATTCGATAAAATATTTATGGAAAAAGGGGTTAACACTGGTTTGGCAATGGAGTTACGCGCACTTCTAAAAGCGCATAGCATTATGTTTAAAGCTGTTCCGGTTGAAAAATTAAACCGACTAACACATAAAGAGCACCAAGGTGTATTTGCTTTTGTTTCGCCTGTAAACTTCTATACAATTGGTGACGTATTGATGAAAACCTTTGAAGAAGGGAAATCACCAATTTTCTTGATGCTAGACCGTATTACCGATGTTCGTAACTTTGGAGCAATTACACGTACGGCTGAAGCTTGTGGTGTAAATGCTATTATTTTACCTAAAATTGGTGGAGCTCAGTTAAATTCTGATGCCATGAAGACTTCTACTGGTGCCTTAATGCACATTCCTATTTGTAGAGAACAAAACCTTCATCACAGTTTAAAGTACCTTAAAAAGAGCGGACTAAAAGTAGTGGCTTGTACCGAAAAAACGGAAACAGACTTATACTCAGTTCCTTTTGTAGATCCTGTTGTTATTGTTATGGGTTCTGAGGAAGATGGTATTTCTGATGATATTTTAGAATTAGCTGATGTAAAAACGTGTATTCCTATGTTTGGTAAAACAGAATCGTTGAACGTGTCTGTAGCTACTGCAGTAGTACTTTACGAAGCTATTCGCCAAAGACAACTAGAAGCTTAATCCCACGGATTTTCTTGATAGAAATAGTTAGGACTCAAAACTGAGTTCTGCATTTCTGTGTGAAATACTTTTGTAGTCGATCCCGAAGTAGGTGGAACTATCCAAGACCAATCGGCAGTGACATCTCTGCCTTCTTTTGCTTCTTGACGCATAAATTGCATAAATTGTTTGGAAGCCGAATGATGGTCAATGATTTTTACAGCTGCTTTTCGAAAAGAATACAATACGGACTGATTTAATTCTACAAGAGCTCTATCTTTCCAAAGGCTATTTTTGTCTCGTATATCGAATCCCATTAGTTTAGCCACTGTGGGTAATAAATTATAACGATCTTCATCTGCTAAGTTACGAGCACCTATTTCTGTACCCATATACCAACCATTAAAAGGTGCAGATAAAAAGGATATCCCTCCAATTTCCAAGGTCATATTAGAAATAATCGGAGTAGAATACCATTGTAAATTAAGATCTTTGAAGGCTTTAAGACTCGGATGTTCGAGCTGGACTAAACATACAATCTCTTTTGGAATCTCTCTTAGAACTGGAGCATCCACTCCTACCTTAACTACTAAAGGCAAAATATCGAATTGCCCCATTTTGGATTGCCAACCTAATTCAATACACTTCTGAGTAAATTCTATATTCTTAGAATCACCTATTATAGATCCGTCTTTTAGCAAATAACCAGCAAAGCCTAAAAGCTGTGGATTCCACAATCTTATTTTATTGTTAGGATTAAATACAGTAATGGTAGAACGGATATTCCCGCCGTTGGTAGCGAAGTCTATATGCTCAAATAAAGCATCAAAAACTTCATCAACAGATAATACAGAGCGTTTATCTAAAACCTCCATAGAACGCCAAAACAAACGACCTATACATTTATTCGAATTGCGCCAAGCAACCTTGGTCCCATATTCCAACTCGAAGTCTAAGAACTCGTAAGTTCCTGTTTCGTTGATTGAATTTTGAACAGCTTGCCATCGATCTTCCAACAAAGATTCTTTATTCAATTCGCGGTAACACAGCTCTAAATATGCTTTTGCTTTTTCTATAAAAGTTTGTTCTTTCATGGATTGCAAAAATAGGCTTTTTAGGAGAACTAAATCTAAAAAATGAATTCTCAATTTGAGTTTATCGAAGACTAAAACGAATAACTTACTATATTTCAAGTAAGAAAAAAATTACAATTTCGATAAGTCGGGATGACTAGAAAATAAGGCTGTTACCTTTCTCTCAACAGAATCATCTAAAAGTAGAGGCGGTGCATGATGAGGTTTGATACGTGAATCAATGATCAAAGAACCTTTACAGCCCCAATGTTTATGTTGTATAAAAGAGTCTATACCGTAAATATCGTGCGATGGATTGGCTCTTGTGAAAGTTGACCACAAGAAATTATTGTATGTCTCCGCTACAAAATCAGCATCGTCGCATAGTAAAAGTAAAGGAAGTGAATTAGACTCTTCGCCCAAGACCTCTTTTAATGCTTTGGTCCAAAATTCCATTTCTGTACTTGCCTTGTTATACGATTCGAAAGCTGTACAAGAAATAGCTAAAATACCTGGAGCTACAATTTTCATATTTGTAATACCTTGGGGTAGTGCCTTACTAGGCTCAAAAGTCTCGGCTAAAGTTCGGCATTTATCTCCTGCAGCGGCAATAACCACTTTAGATCCAGTATTTAATCCTTCACTAGAATAATCTAAAGTATCAATACTTGTTTTGGTATAAAAATGTAAATCTCTTTCCCAGTTTACACGCTCTAGTATATGCTGAACAAATGCTTCTTCATCATCAATATTCAAGTCTTTATTGTCCTCAGTAGCAGCAATAAATAAAAACTTAGCTAAAGACATTTGTCCAAATCCCAAAATATGATTTGCTTGTGTTAATATTTCTGCTGGCTGACGCGTTTTTACATAAGGGGTATAACGCTCGGAACCAATGGCAAATAGAAGTGGATGAACTCCAGCTGCATCTACCGCGTGAACTGCTTTTACACCGGGTAATTCCATCTGAATAGTATCACCTGCTAATTCGTGAATCATAGCCCCAAAACTAGTATCCTCTTGGGGAGGTCTACCAACCACAGTAAAAGACCAAATAGCATTTTCTTTATGGTAAACCTTATGAACTTTCATCAAAGGGAAATCGTGTTTCAAGCTATAATAACCCAAGTGATCGCCAAAAGGACCTTCGGGTTTAACATCGTGTGGAAATACTTCGCCAGTAATTACAAAGTCAGCATCAGCAGAAACGGTGTAGCCATCTTCTTTAAAATAGCGCATTCTTTTTCCTCCAAGCATGCCTGCAAAAGCAAATTCGGGCAATCCTTCTGGCAAAGGCATAACAGCAGAAAAAGTTAAAGCTGGTGGACCACCTACAAAAATACTTACTTTTAAAGGTTCTCCTTTGGCATTTGCCTTAGATTGATGCACACCTATTCCTCTATGAATTTGATAATGTAATCCTATTTCTTCGTTTTGAATATAATCGTTTCCACCTAACTGAATACGGTACATTCCCATATTAGATTTTGTCCAACCAGGAGTTTCTACATCTTCGGTATATACAATAGGTAAGGTTATAAATGGTCCGCCATCGTTTTTCCAACAAGTAATTTGTGGAAGTTTATCGATGGTTGTTTCTGAAAATTTGGCACTGCGCTTAGATACTTTTTTTGGTAAAGCATTGTACAAATGCTTTGGAGTAGAAAGGTATTTTAAAGGATTCTTTAAAGCCAGTAAAGGATCTTTTTTGAGTAAGGCTATACTTTGCACCATTTCCATACTATCACGAAATAAAAATCGAGAGCGTTCTATGTCGCCAAACAAATTAGACAAAGCTCTAAATTCAGATCCTTTAACCTTTTCAAATAGTATGGCTTTTGCTCCTTTTTCGAAAGCACGCAATTGTATAGATGCCATTTCTAAATAAGGATCTACCTCTTCGTGAATACGAATTAATTGTCCGTTTTTCTCAAGATCCTCAATACAAGCTTCTAGACTTTTATAACCCATTGCATAATGTTTATTCAAAGATATCTATTCTGTGGGAATGAAATAAAAATGAACCTGCATATTTTGTAATTGAATAGAATTTTAGTGTAAAACAATTAATAAAGACACAAATTCGGAAATCTCACTATATTAGGTTAAACAGCTTCATGAAATAAAATGTATAATTTGGGTTATTTTATTGCTGAATTTAACAGATTTTAATAATTAGTCTTTTGAATAATTATTGTGAATTTAGTGCACAATAAAAATTATTGTGGCTTTAATTAATAACCAAAATCATATATATGTAAGCTTCAAATTTATTATCAAATGCCGAAATAGATGAGTATTTCAGGAAACTAGACGAACTTACTAACCTTTTAGAACGTGGTCTTTTCACCAAAGAAAATTAAATGGTTGAAAGAAATATTATTCATATATTATATGGTCTTGATGAATAATCTACATTTATTACTTGAATTCAGTTTCGGATATAAGTTGTGAACTTATAAACTAAAAACAATCTAAATTTAGTCCCTAATGTCAGATAACTAGCTTTAACCTCTAATTAAAACTTGATTTTTTCATTCATTTTTAGGACAATACTAATTAATAAGTACGAACAAAAGCTTCTGATTTTAAATCGACAACATTAACATTTAAGTCTTGCCATTGCTTCATTAGCAGTATTCTATTTTTGTTAGAAATTGATGCATCTAATAAAACAACATTTGGAGAAAATATACTTTGTATTTGTAGCACATCGTTTCTGTAATTGTGCATAAATAAAATATCTAAGGAATCCCGATAATTCAAATTCAGTTTTTCGCTAGAAATAAATATTAAGCTATGCTTAAAAAACTTTAAATTATTGTTGGACAAGGAGCTGAATTCATTTAGATTCTGAGAGTCGATACGTAAAGAGTCGATACATATAATATTATTTTCAAGAGAATAGTTTCCTAAAAGATAAGAAGCAGCATTATAATTATCAGAAACTAAAACCTGCTCATTATTAGAAATAACAGAAATTAAATAAGCATTACTAGATGCGTTTACAAATAATTCTCTTTTAGTAACATTAGTTCCAGACATAGAATATAGTACAAAGCAAAGTAAATACACATATAAAAACTTGAGGTACCTATAATTCTTTTCGAGTAAAACAACACATAGTAATAGTAGTAATCCGTAAGAAAAGACTAAGTATTTTTTGGATATATAAAGCTGAAAAGGGGCAAAAGAATACCGTTCTAAAATTGCTAATATTAGCAGTATAAACTCAGTTGACTTATCAATAATACAATCAATAAAACTGTAATTAACACCCATTATTAATAATACTAAGTACAATAAGCCTTCGTATAAAAGCACGGTTATTAAAGGTAAAACGATAAGGTTAGCCCATAAAAAGGATAGTGGAAAAGAATGGAAATAATAGACCGATAATAAGCCCGTACTTAATTGAGCTGAAATAGAAACTAGAGACAGTCCAAAAAAGAATTTGACAAATGAGGAATGATTTTCAAAATAAAATTTAAACTTATTATAAAAATAAACAATTCCTATTACCGCCAAATAGGACAACTGAAAACCAACATCGAACAATAAATTAAAATTGTAAATAAGGAGAATTAAAGCAGACAAGAATACTATATTTATAGCTGTTGTTCGCCTATTTATTAGCATACTAAAAGCATATAAAAGAAACATTAGTGATGCTCGCATAACAGATGGACTTAGTCCTGTTAAAATGGCATAAGCTAAAATAATGAGTACTAAAATAATAGACTGTAATCGCTGACGATGTTTTAAAACAAAAGATAGAAAAAAAGCGAAGATTCCATAAATTAAACTAACATGTAATCCACTTAAAGCGAGGGTATGTACTAAGCCCATTTTAGAGAACTTATTGGATACTTCTTTACTTAAGCCTCTTTTATCTCCCAGTAATAAGGCTGCTAATATTTGTTTTGTTTCATCTTTTATATTCTGTTTATCAATAAGGTTTAGCCAAGTAATTTGTAGTTTTCGAATTTTAAATAGCACATTACCCGAAGCTTCTAGACAAATAATCGGTTCCTTTTTTAACCATAAATTTGCATGAACCCCTTTTTGATTCCAATATTTTTTAGCATTAAACAAGGCTTCATGTTTATGTACTGTAAAGGAACTTACAAAGACGTTGCATTTAAAACGATCTCCTGGTAATAAAATAGTACTAAGGGAGTCTCTTTTTTGTAATAATAAATAATCATGATTAATATATTTAAGAGAATCACCAACTAAAGCTTCTACTCTAACAATATATTTATTCTGATATTCTGTTTGTTTATACGGCTCTATTATCTGTAGAACAACAGTATTCTCAGTATTTTCCGGCAAGTAATTATTGGAATTTGCAGTATTATTTAAAGCTAATAATTGAACAACCAAAATCACCATTAAAAAGCTAAAGCAATTCCCTAAACACTTTGAATTTACGCACAACTTATTAAACAGCAAAAACAGAAGAGTTACAATTAGTAATAAGAGAGTGTTCTCGAATACATCAAAAGGATTTAAGGGAATTAATAAAACACCAATAATCCATAAAAACAATATCTTAATAATTGGCAACATATAATTGTATCAAAATTTATTATTCTATAATTGATACAATTTACAAAAAAATGCGCACAAAAAAAGGTTGTCTTATTTCTAAGACAACCTTTATATATATAATGTAAGTATTACTACTTTACAATCATTCCTTTTTCACGAGCTTCTTTTAAAACAGCAGAAATACCTAATCTGTTAATTGTTTTCAAAGTAGAAGCTGCTAATTTAAGCGTAATCCAAGAATTCTCTTCAGGTATGAAGAAACGTTTCTTGATTAAGTTTACGCTAAATTTTCTTTTAGTTTTTCTTTGAGAGTGAGAAACATTGTTTCCTACCATCGCTTTTTTTCCTGTTATACTACAAACTCTAGACATCTCTATACTGATTATGTTCTTTCTCTATTTCCAAAATGGATTGCAAAAATAAGCCTTTTATTGAATTCACAAAAACTATTGTACTTTATTATCGTTATACTCTAAAATATGTAACAAATCAAGCAATACAGTACTTGCGCTGCGTCTAATGTTCCAAAGTCGCTCAGTCCCCATTTTATACTTAACAGATTGCACTCCATTTGGTGTGGCAATAGCTGTCCAAACAGTCCCAACGGGCTTCTCTTCAGAGCCTCCAGTTGGTCCTGCAATACCAGAAGTAGCTATAGCATAATCTACTTTCATTATACGTTGTATTCCCAAAGCCATTTCTTCAGTAACTTGTTTACTTACTGCTCCAAAAGTGTCTAAAGAATCTATTTTTACACCTAATAACGATTCTTTAATTGAATCATCGTAAGCTAAAACACTTCCTCTATAATAAGCAGAAGAACCCGGAACTCGAGTAATTAAATGAGCAATATAACCACCTGTACAGCTTTCGGCAGTAGCAATAGTTGCGTTTATTTTTTTCAAGGCCGCACCTACCCTTTGTTCAAGTTTATCTTTTTCTTCACCAAATATTAAATTTGGAATTATCGTTTTCAGCTTAGTTATTTGCTCCTTAATTTGCTCATTTAATAATTCTTTATCTATTCCTCTTGCACTTAACCTTAATCGAACTCTATTTTCTGAAGGCAAATAAGCGAGCTTTATAGATTTTGGTAGTTCATTTTCCCAAGTAGCAATTGTTACTGCTAAAATAGATTCGGGTACTCCCTGTGTTAAAATGGTTTTATGAACAAAAGCACCCACAGAGAACCTAGTTTGGAGTTCTGGTAATACATAAGAGCTCATTAAATTCTTCATTTCGTGAGGCACACCAGGAAGAGAAATAAAGTGTTTATCCTCTTTTTCGAACCACATTCCAGAAGCTGTACCGAACTTATTAAACAAAACCTTACATGAACTTGGCAAATCGGCTTGATGTTCGTTGAGTTTATTAATCTCACCTACACCAAACTTTTTAAACAGTTCTTTTATATGATGTAGAACCTCTTGATTTGTAACCAATTTATCATCGAAATATTTGGCGAGCGTCTTTTTAGTAATATCGTCATTTGTAGGCCCTAAACCTCCTGTAATAATAACGATATCCGAAAGTTCTTCTGCTCTATTTAAAGTCCTTAAAATGGCCGATTCGGTGTCAGAAATAGAATATATTTTGTTGAGTTCTAAACCAATTTCATTTAGGCGCTGAGCTATCCAGGCAGAATTAGTGTCCACAATCTGACCAATCAGGATCTCGTCGCCTATGGTAATAATAGAAATTTTCATAAATAAAAAGCCTACCAAAGGGAGGCGAATAAATTAAGGTAAATCGTAAACACTACCAATGGTAACCATTGGTCGCACACTCATTACAGGTGTGTCTGTATTGTAAATAATAGATTGGGCTGAGGAACCAATAAAGTGATTTGTAAAATCGCTTTCTTGTTGCGTCATAATCATAATCAAGTCTCCATCGTTATTATTAGAGTAATCTAATACCGATTGTGACAAAGACCTACCCTCTGCTTTAATTAATTCAGCTTCTGTAGAGACACCGCCATCAGTTAAAAACTTCTTAACCTGCTTTAAATTCGCCCTTAATTTTGCAGTAGTCTCTTCGTCATTGCTTTTAGAAATAGACACCACTTTTACAATAGCACCCCAC
>CESE01130840.1_pt1 | contig 11504 bp, 3 predicted proteins | sample 350271 | NCBI WGS metagenome assembly CESE01 (sample SAMEA2621536, study PRJEB7988) | marine metagenome | isolation source: saline water (ENVO:00002010), including | reverse complement strand
AGAGGATCAACAAGGAGAGGATCAACAAGGAGAGGATCAACATGAAAATGGTAATGCAATAGAAGCAATTGAAACTAAAAAAAAAAAAATATTGCCAAGAAAATACAAACTCGGTGAAATTGTAGAATGCAAATTGAATAAATGGGAACAATATTATGGTGGTCGAATTTCAAGACATGACGTTGTTGATTATACCGACAATGCAGACAAAGCAGACAATGCAGACAACACTAACAACACTAACAATACCAACACGACCAACAATACCAACAATACCAACAAGACCTGTAATAACAATCATGGTTTAATTTGTTTTGATACACCAACCGGTGGATATAATTGTATCTTATGCAATCAATCACAATCCATTTCTAGTATCATGTATGGCTGTGAAGAATGTAATTATGACATTTGTCAAAATTGCAGTAAGGAAAACAACAACGCGTCCAAAAAAAAAACGTCAGCAACACAAATACTAACCGTACGATACAGTATATTGTTTGACGATTTGTCGATGCAAAGTGAATTAAAATCTAGAGTACATCGTCGAGTAGTAGAAGGAATTTCTGAAAATCAAATAAGAAAAATGCCAAGACGAAGATTGGAATTGTACGAGCAACAATACGATGTTTATTATGGCATCCGAAAAACAAAAGAAGATATAGAAATGTTACATCAGCAAGAAAAAGATACATTAAAACCAAAATACAAATTTTTTGGAAAAGTCAATGATGTCTTTGAAGCAAAACTACCCCATTGGAACACTTGGTATGCTGGACGTTTGACTCACAAAGACGCAGTCATCGGTACGGTATCTATGCAATTTGATGATGTCCGTCTCTTAGCAAACAGTACGGCAATATTGGAAGCAAACGAGGATCATAAATCAAATCCAAAGAAAATTCATATAGATATACATGATCGACCTAAATGGAATCGTGTCGTGGAAGACATTCCTCATGAAAACGTGCGTCCTATAACTACTGGAAGATTGAGGTTGTACGTTGAAAATCAAAAAAGTTGAGAATTTAGTTAATATTGTGGTCATCTATAACTAGTTGTAATTATTGTTAGAATCCTTTTTATCTGTTCATTCCTCTTTTAATGTGTTCTTTGTAATCCTGCCTTGCAAACAAACCCAAACAGTGTCACTAACCTCTCTAAAATTTACAACTATACACTGCTCCTACGTCGCTTATTCCTTTCAGGTACAAAGAATTGACTTCTTCTTTGAAACTAATTAAAAAAAAAGTCAAACAAAAAGAAAGCGACGAATACAAAATTCGAAAGCAAATCAAAAATTCTAAAAAAGGTACTAGCAAATTAAATCATGGCAACAAAAGTTTTGGACCAAAAAGAAAAAAAGAACTCAGAAAAAAAGAGCAAGACACTTTGTTTATTGGAATACGTCCCTCTGATTTAGCTCTCAAATTACAAAAAGAAAGTGATTATTTAATAGCAAGAGCATTAAAAGGATTACCCCCTCCTCATCTAGCCTACAAAGAGGAAAAAAAAGAAGATAAAACAGATAAAAAAGTATCGAATACAATGCAATCAATAACATCTGCAAAAAAAATAGCTAAAAAAATAATGAATCAAAATGCAACTGGAATTGACATGCCAAAAATTGGTGAAATTGTGGCGGTTCAATTGAATGGATGGAAAATGGAGTACGTAGGAGTTGTCACAAATATTAAAAATTTAGAAAAAGAAAGAAAAAATCAAGCAATAAAAGATGCAATTGTAAGAGGTGAAGGAGGTGCAGTAATACACACATCCAATCAACGCAAAATGGATCAGCAACAAAACAATGTAGATGTATCGTTACTGTGGATGGTGGATGTAAAATTTGATGATTTTGAATTGTCGGTCGATCAAAAATGGAAAGACAAATGCAAAAGTAGAGTAATAATTGATTTAAACATAGAACATTTGGTCAAATTAACAGACAGTCGGCGTCAAAGATACACCTTTATGAAAAATGTTTGGTTGACTCGACAAAAACAAGAAGTGGATCCAAAAATCAGTATCAATATAGAGAAAGAAAAGAAACAGCAAGAACAAACGATAGAAAAAGATGCGAAAGAAAATTTATCGTGGTTTGAAAAAAGAGATCGTGAACGTCAAAGAGAAATGAAAAAATTCAAAAAACTGATACAAAAAGGTGACAATTGGTTTGAACTTCCCGTTGTCTTAGATGAATTTGGATTTCCTGTTCCAGAAGACGAGTTTTCTTCCGACGATGAAGAATTGGAAGATGATGCAGAAGCACCAAGTTTTGCAATTTTAAGAGGTCCTAGATCCTAGATGTGCATGTAAAACATTAGTTGAATTGAAAAATGTTATTCTTTTAAATTTATAATTTATAATAGAATAAGTTATATTTAAGAACAAATAAATATAAAAATTTATACGCACGTATATCAGAAACAAAAACAAAAAAATATATATTATTTTGTACAATATGCTATGCTACGTGAAGTGTGTACACACACATCTATTATGTTATTGTACAGCAATTTTCATTTCTTGAATCAGATGAACTTTTGTTGTGCAAACTATAAACTTCTGCTGAATTTGTATTATCCAAGAAACTCAACATACTGTTTTGTTCAATTGGTTCATCGTTTTCATCATCGTATGGAGATGGTGAATTTGTTGCCAATGGATCATCCCACCATTTTTCTTCTGATTGACTGTTTTGTATCGTAGACGTTATTTTTGCTCTTTTTTCTGATTCCCATCTTCCTCTATTTAAAACTGCTGTCCCTTCTTGAATAGCTTTCAAATGATCTAATACTTTGTGTTGAAGTTTTAATGTTGGTGGATTCAAATGTTCAAGTGAACATTCTAATATTTTAGATGCAAGTTCTGCAATTAATGTTCCACTTCCACAACATGCATCCGATGGACACATTGCTAACATTTTCAGTGCCAGGATTGTATCCCAGGCACTATTTCTTTTTGCAACATTGCTATAATTTTCCAGTTTTGGAACAGTAATTGATGAACGTTGACGTACCATTTTTCGAATATCTTGACGTATCTTGGTTCCAGTTTTTAAGCGTTCAATGAGCCATTCTAATAAAAACATGACTGCGGAAGTAGCATATCGCTCTGGTGCATGATTGTTTTGGGTAAAATATATTGCATCTGTTCGTTCGTATCCAAGTTGGTATGAAGAAGCATTGTTTGTTGATACCATAGTAATTCTGGCTGATTGTGCCAGTATTCTAATTTGATATGAATTAGACAATATTTGACACAGTGTAACAAGACCATATCCATGACTAAAGAATTCAACAGCGTATCCAGTAACACCATCTGCAGCAGGAAACAACAATAAATCGTCTTCGTCTTGGTTTTCATCCTTATCTCTATCGTCGTTGGTTTTCTTTTTTGTAATTTTTGTTGACGGTGGCTTTCTCGAAGCAGCTGCAAGAGCATACGAAAAAACACGAAGAATTCGCCATTGAACAGTAACAGCAGTTTGAAGAGAGGTCGTGCCATCTAAAATGTTATCTAAAACATCTAGCAACAGTATCATGAATCCCCTCATCGGTCTTGTGTCACAAGATAGATCAAGAGTATTTCTTTTCATAGCTTTTTTGGCTGATATTTCTGCTTCGGCAAAATCACATTTGATAATTGAATTAAGTTTCATACCTGCACGTTTTAAATACGCTATTCTAGATATTAAGCCTACTTTTAATTGTGCCTCTGTACTAGTTGTATCACTATCTGGATCTCTTTTTTGAATTTCTAATTTGATATGTTGTAAAAATTCTGCGTCAATACTTTTACTCAAATCACATAAAAGTTTGCTGTTTATTTTTAACATTTGTAATGCTTGAATGCCTTGCAGTAAACTTTCTTGTTGGGCTGCAATGAGCTCTTTTTGTCGACCTTGTTCCACACAAGTGTCACCATTCATATCTGCAAGCAAATCACGTATATATTCGGTATGTAAATGTACAAATTGAACAAAATCGATGCATACTTGTTGCCGACGTTGTTCGAAACCTCTCAAATGTGGACATTCCATGACTACATTCTGCCAACAGTGATCAGTCGTATCTAACGCAAACGGAGTGATACCGTGCGACATAGCATGTTTAAACGCTTGATAAAAAGTCATAGATATTGATGATTTTGAATTTTTAACTAATTGATACATTGGTGTTACAAAACGAATCAACATATGACTTCCGGCATCTATTTGTTCTTCTTGCTGGAAGTCAATGAACAGCATATTCAAGAGTATTTGAGGCAATGAACCAAGTGCTTCGTGATCACGCAATGTGAACAAATTACTAACAAGTGCTGTTCCTTGCAGAATATATATTCTCTGTTTGTGATTTTTTGCCAAAAAAAACAAAGCAATGGTCAATTTTCTAAGAGTAATAACTTCCGAGCGTGAATAGATGCCAAGAACAAAACTTTCTGATAATAATTGAAACAAATCAACGATATCATGAGTATGAGTTGTTTCAATTTCTATTTCTCCATCACGAGCACAAAAAGTTAATATGAAATCTGCTGCACTTTCGCGTACACTACTGTAATCCAAGTGATCATGACTGCCACCTCCGTCTTTAGAAAAGACTGCTTTCAATGCCCATTGTAACAATGAACGGGGAGGGAAAGGAATATCTGATTGAGAGACCGCTTTGTTGTGAAAAGCTTCTAAAAGAAGCAGTTGATACAGTTCTACGGTAACAAGTGGTGTACAACTCAATGTGTTACTATTACTTTCAAATTTAGCCCAATCAATGCGATCTTGCATATCTGACATAATTTGATTGTGTTTTTTACTCGTTTTTTGTTCTTCATCCAACTGATGTGACCATATATGTAAAGTTGAAGATGCTCTGTAGTAATCAATTACATCGTTCAAATTCTGTTCTCCTAACCATACAAGTTTGCGATTAGCTGCAGATTGTTTTTGAATTTGAACATGATTTACAAATTCGAAACGAAGACGAGCTCGAATCAGTTGTCCTGCCGAAGGAGACCGTAGATCGAGTGAGGGCCGTGTTGGTTTAGGTATTATCCAATAGACGATAAAAGAAGATAACGATGAAGAAGATGTCGATAAAGAGACGACGACAAAGAAGACGACGATCAAGAAGATGATTGAATAAAAGAATGAAAAGTTAGTAAGTGTTTAATAGCAGTTGTGTTGGGAGCAAGAAACAGATTAAACCTACGAACTAAACCATATGTTCCACACACACTATTATAAGTATTTATATGTACAAATCCAGATTCATAGGGATCGAATATGTCACGAATAACTTTGACAAAATTTTCATGTGGTTTTAAAAAATGTATCGGACTATCAATATCACGATATAATTTTTGAAGAAATATATCAATTGTTGGTTCAGCAGATTCAAAGTTAGATGTAAAAAATCTTTCGTCATAACTATGATTAAATGAATTCGTCGAATTAAATTTTTGAAGCGATATATAGCTTCTTACTTCAGACGTTAAATCTGTCAGATGTGCACGTGTTGATGTCATTATGAGTTCAGGCGATCTCAAAAAATGAAAACCTTCTGTTTCTCTTTCCATGCGAATATCAACGCTGTCTTTCGAAAATGAAAAACCCCCTAAACAAATTAGCTCGCCATTACCAATGTATGACAATGTAGAACCAAAAACGGGACGTGAGTGGTCTTCTTGCAATGTTTTGTTTTGCGTCCATTTCCATGTGGTCAAATCTAACGAAAACAAAGAACGTGAATCATAAGCAAGTACTTGATTTGTCAAAAAGATATCTTCTTTTACATTGTCGTTCTCAATCACGTGCTCGATCTTGTACATTTCTCTTTGAGATAATTTTTCATGAAATATAGCACCACGACAACGTCCACCAATTTCAGGTGCTGATCCTGTACATTTATGATTTATCCATTTTAAATTTACTATTGCAGATCGATGATGATTTCCTGACAACATTTTTCGCTCTGCATTTGAAAGTAAACGTAAAGATTGTTGATTGTTTGTACCTTTTGATTCATGAACATCAAAATATAATTCATGTACATGTGTTACACGATCCGAACCATACATATGTTTTTTTTTTATCTTTCCGCCAAAAATAAGTGTTCGGTCAGCCATACATACACTCCAATTAAATGCCATTGAATTCGGTGGTAATGTATTGATTGAAAAATCTATTTGTAAATTACCAGTCCAAAAATCTTTCGTTGTCCATTCATTTGTAGGTAAAAGTGTTTCGTTTACTTTTAACCAAGAAATGTTATCAATCTCTTCGTCTAAAGATAAAATACTATATGTTTCAGAATGCATGTGTGCTTCGTTTAATAATTTGTCTGGTGATTGCATGCCACCAAATGTAACCATAAAATCTTGCTCTAAACCAGCAACTTGAAGTTTTGCTATAATTGATGTATGTCCATAACGTCCAATTTTAGGTCGACTGGGTTCTTCTTCAAGAATACAATGCCATGACCATGGATCTTGCTGTGTATCTAATAAATGTAAGTCGCACAACGCTTCGCCAGGAACAAGTTCACCATTGTTATTCATTGTAGCTCCTAAATGACCTCCAAACACAATAAGATTGCCACGCCAATGAAGTGTAGTATGATCCATTCGAGATAATGAAGGTGTATTGTTTGCGTCATCGTCAGAAGACAACGAACCTTGCAATCTACCAATATCTGGAGTATGAAATGTTTTCTTTTCGTGATCAAATACAACAACACCTTGAACTGGGGATCGTAATGTAAGAGGATGTTCCATTGGTACATAGGTTTCTGCCCGTAACAGTTCTGGTTGTGTAAAAGTATCTCCTCCTCCAATGATTACTGTTGAGTTGTATATACTGGTTGCTGTGTGAGCAATTCTTTTCGATGCCGGGCCAAATAATTTGTCTCGGCAGACGTCTCCAAAAAACAGTATTGTATTATTGAATATAATTTCTGAGCCTGCTTTCCAAAATTGTGCATCTGAATGTTCATCGAGACTTGTACCAAAGATTGCTTTTAAAATTGCGGTCTCTTGGTTCTCTTCTTGAATCATAGTATATGTCATTGCAAGTAGACCATGCAGTGGTGCCAATGCTTGTTTCAAATTGCCACGAAAATCAAACCTCGACGTTCTGTACATCATGAAATCGGATGCCCGGTATTCTAAAAATCGACAACTTTCTTTGAATCGAATTAAAGGACTGTGTTCAAGTAATTCTGCTACTTTGGATGCCAACGCAACAATTTTACTAACAATGTTGATATCTGGATTTAGTCCTGCGTCGAAATGATCTAATTTCAATAGTGATGATGCCCTTCCCACAGAATGAGTAGGAGCTTGCAGAAACGAACGTCGATGTACAATAATAGTTACAGCTTTCGTATCATCTGCAAACGATTCACTTCGATCTTTTCTTTCTTCTTTTGTTTTTCTCTGTTCATCATTTGGGCGTTGCGTTCTTCCACGTTTAATATTTAATCCAATAAGATCTTCAACATTAGATAATGAAGAACGGTCCAATGGATGCCTTCCAAATTCAATGCGATCAAACGGTTGTACTGTATCTTTGTTTCCTTGATTATCTCCATCTCGAACTTTTACAAAATTAAGTGTAACAACAGCAGCTTTACAAATATTGTGAGTAGAAGCCAGTTCAATCCAGGATGATTGGGTTTTGTCATGTGTTTCATCAAAACACAAAGAACACAGATATCCTTTACCGTTGGGCATTTGTGTCACAAGTTGAGCTACACCTTGTTTTTCAATAATATCTCCAACATTAAATTTAATCGTACCATCTTTTTGCATAACGGAAAGAGATTTTCCGTTGAGTTTCGTAAAATCCGAGGTCGGCACATGATATCGCATTTCTGAAAACCGATGGTCTGTTGATGTTGTTGTTGAAAATGCAACATCAACAGATTTGTCGCTAGAATGTATATTTTTAATAACACCTTCTACCAGTTGTATTCGTGAAGATTTGTTTTCTTTTGAAACAAGACAAAATTTAGTTGCATAATGTGCACCAGTATTTACAGCTGCTACTTTTTTTGGTAAAGATGCATTGAGTGATATTCCTCTGCGATGTAAACACATTTCACATATTTGACGATCTGTACTTAATATTCTACATGCTTGATTCGCTTCTTTTGTGGTCTCTTCGTCAGGTGCATGACAACGTCTCCAATTGTTGAGAGATCGCAATTGAACTTTAGACGTACTCTGACAAAAATTTTGATGATTATGAATATGAACTTCGTCGTCGGTCACTGTAATGAAACCAACTTCATCTTTTTGTCGTTTGAAATAAATTAATTCGTCTTTTGTTGAGAGTCCAAGAGATGAATCCATTGTATTGTGTGTCTTGACAGCGTGACGTTGTCCGTCTTCGGAATGTGCTGTCACTAATTCCGCGTGATCAACATCTAAAGGAGTGATCTCAATCGTATCGCATACATCCATACATGCCGAGAAAGTTATATCAATTATTTCAACATCTTTTTTCGATATTTGTCCATGATGCATAAAATCCATAGAAAGAAGGTTAGGACTATCAACTGTTGTTATTGAATCTTTACTTATGAGTGGTTGGTTGCAATTTTGCCAACCACATTCATCTAGTGTATGATTCATTGTTTGAGATGTCGGTGGTTGCAATAAATCAAACGACGGTATAGGAAAATTATATTCATGACGTAATAATTCTTTTTCGATCGATATCGTAGTGATTTTTGTAATCTTTGAATCTTCTGCAATGTTACTATTACTGTTACTACTAATCAGATTACGTAAACTATCACTTCTGTCAATCTCTCCGTCGATTTTTATTGTACCTTCTGCGTTATATATTTTAGATTCTGGTATTAAAACTTTTGCTTGTTGTACAAGTTGGTTTACCACCCTTTGACTACCAGATAATGTCAGAACAGACCGCAAAGGATCGTTTTTAAAAGACTTTAGAGCATTGGATGCTCGCATTTTGTCACTTTGCCATTTCCATCTCTTTGCATTTTGAACATTTTGATTTTTATTAATTTGATTACTATTTTTGTTCGGTGTTGTGACACATTCCTTAAAGTAATCGACAAAATCTTTCTCCACCCCATTATCCCTATTGTGTAATTTTTTCTCAACTTTAATTTTTTTCTCAACTACTGTTTCTACTTGTTTTGTTGTGTTCCGTGGTTTTTTTTGATCCAGTCGAAATGACATCCAACGTTGATTCACGAATTGGGTCAAAGGTATTTTAATTGATCCAACAATATATTGTTTAGTACGTATATTTGTATCACGAACTTTCAATTCAACACGTAAAAATGAAGTTGATATGACTTTTTTCAAATCAACAGTAGAGTCTGAATCAACAGGACTACGTAAATATAATTTTAACATGCCCTCTCTAGAATCTAAAGGGTCGTTGCCTTTGTCATCTACTTTCCAAGATATACTGTCATGTCCAATGGTTGGAATTTTGTCTGGATCTGTATCCCAAGGTTCTGTCGCTACTAATTTCATCAGTATTGCCGCTCTAGAAGCAGCAGCAGCTGATGTTTCAGTATCTGTTTCATCTGTATTATTGGTAGCAGTATTCGTAGTGGCAGTTGCAGTCGTAGAAGTCCTACTTCTCAAATGATATTTTGCTATGGAAAATGAATTATCTAAAGCGGTACTTTGTGTATTTTGTAGTCTTGGATCCATTCGTTCATGTCGTGGGTACGAAAAAGCTTTTTGATGTTCTTGTGTATACTTTGATCCACCAACTGCAGAATGTTCGATGGTTGTTTGAGTTTTAGAATCAAAATTCGGCAAACTAGCAACTTCGATAGAAAATTTTAAACGTGCTTCCCATGGTGAATCATCATCTTGTCCCGTCAATCCAAATGACACTTTATTAATCGCATTCAATGCAGCATTACTTCCTGATTGTTGTTTTTTTTTAAGTTTAATTAATGTTCTTAATTGTTGAATTCCAATGTCTTTGACAGAAATAGATGCAAACAAACGAGGGGTAGGTTGTTGAGGAATTCCAGCAGCCAGATGATGAACCGTTTTCTGTGCTGAATTACACATATCTGGACGATCTGAAAATATGTGTTTAGTTGCTCTTGGAAATTCAATAATACGACGTGGATCTACAAAAGCTGATGGTCTTATTGCTTGAAATATTTTTCTGTAGATATCTTTATAAACATCTGCATGTTCTTTTTGACTATCATGAAAAAGTCCGTGTATGTTCTGGTTATATGAATGTGGTGATAAAATAAGAACATCATCGTTAGAACCGTGCTGACTTGAACTGATTCCAATTAAATTCAACGAATTGATTGATACATGTTTGACATCATTTATTAATCCTTTGACTAAACTTTTACTTTTTTTGGATGACTTTTTAAATGAAAATTAAGTTAGTGTATTCCATACCAAAAAAAAATAAAAAAAAAAACAACCAAACAGAAAAGAAATTTCTTACCACTTTTTTTTTATTCGTTTCATCTACATTATTATTATTTGAATTTTTTTCTTCAGATCTTGCAACAATAACAATAGCTTTGGACCAATCACATACAGCTTGTGTAGCACTAGATTCAGTCTGTTGAAACCATTTATATCGATCGCTGTCCTCATTGCCTAACATTCGCATAGAAAAAGGAGCCACACTTATAATTCGATGTGTCAAAACCTTGATTGTTTTGGCTTTCGCACTTTTTGATGAACTCATTTCAAGAACTGGATTCAAAAATAGAGTACCGTCGCCGCTGCTACTGCTACTGCTACTACATTTTTGTAATTTTTCTTTGGAACCACCTAATAAAATTCCTTTCATTGATTTTTTCCCACTGCTGATGAATTCAACGTAACATCTCAATGGTGATTTGTACTGTGATTGGTCGAGAAGTACCGTCACAATGTCTCCAACGTTAACTTTACTATCAAATTTGGCTTCAATTTTAACACGATAAGCCTCCGTCTTGATACCGTCAACAAATACGGAACGATAAGCTTCTTCACCAATAGGAACTGTACCCTCAACAGTTCCCAGAAACTGAAATCGAGTCATTTTGATAGCTTTGCATCCAGTACCATCGATAGAAGTATGTAATATTGATTGATGTTTTACATTTGAAACTTCGTGATAGACTGAAAACTTGCCTTTGCCGTTAATGAACGACCATTTCGTCCAAGGAACTTCACCACGTAAACCTTGAATATTCAAACGCAAAATGGACTGATCTGAATCTTCTACTTTTGAAGAAGAGGAAGTCGAGTGTTGGTGCATTTGCTGTTCTTGCAATGGATTGTGTTCTGTTGTTGTTGTAGTTGTTTTTGTTGTAGTATTTAAGAGATTTGTGGTATCTAAAGAAGTTGAAGGCATTGATAAATCTGTCTCATCAGTTTCGTCACGTTCATCTTTTGAATCATACGTATACGTATTGTTGCTGGAAAGAGTACGAGATGACTGCATTTTAATTCTCGAAGAGGTGGATAGAGAGGGTTGTTTCGAT
>CESE01085753.1_pt1 | contig 11515 bp, 13 predicted proteins | sample 350271 | NCBI WGS metagenome assembly CESE01 (sample SAMEA2621536, study PRJEB7988) | marine metagenome | isolation source: saline water (ENVO:00002010), including | reverse complement strand
AAGATGTCTACTAATTAAAGGATTTATTGATACCACGTAAAAATTTCAGTGGAAGATAGAATAGCAGTTAGCCCCATTTGATCTCTAAATATAATTACTAAAATTGCTAGTATGCAAAGAAATCCAAATACAATTCCTGCTTTTACCCCAGTAGATGGATCATCTGGTAAAACTGGCTGCTCATTAATAGATGCAAGGTAGTCTGAATATAAATTACATATTGTTAAAATATAAATAGGCCTTAAAAAAATCATAACAACCAACAACGCAAATGAAACTGGGATCATTAAATATTGATAAATCTTAGGTATTGCAAGCCCGCCTGAATCTGCATAAATACTATCACCCATAAATAACAGTGTAACAATTGCGCCTATATAAGCAGCAACTCCAACTACCCAACAAATGCTTGAGTATGCGGCTCTAAGTTTAGAAATTTCAACAAATCTTGCTCTAACAAATTTTAAAGAATTTTTACCAGAATCGATTAAATTATTTCCAAGTACCATGTTTGGTAACACGCCAGCAGATCCAATTTTCCATGCATAATAAAGAGCTTCTTCTTTAGCTCGTCGAATTTTATTCATTTTTATTATCATTGGGGTTTGGGGTTGATTGCCACTTTGAGGAAGGCGATTAACTATTTGTCTTACGGTTATAAAACCATCAATAAAGTGGAAAGCCCATGTCGTCCATGCATTTGCTAATGCTGAGCGTACACATTTCACGACTGTTGATTCTTTATTTTGCTTATGCATAAAATGTGCAGACCCCATTGCAGATGAAAAAATGCCAACAGGAAAAGCTGCCAATAAAATACAAAAATATCCCCATAACGTTAGAGGGATATCTGCTATTAAAGTACAGCCTTCAGCATCATTATTATCTTCCATGCATTGTGATACAGCATCCCATACAGGTTGTGGAATCCAAAAGAGCATTTGTATCCATAAAATACATGCTAAAAAAACAAACATCCATTGCATGACACCAAAAAAGAAAATTTCTTTCTCTTTAAATCCCAGAGAGAGGGCATAACTAATTTTTGAAGTAAAATCTTTTTTATCACCTTCTGGTAAATTATTCATTTCAGGAAATTTGCTTATCTCCTCCTGTAAAAAAACAATTTTATTACTAAACTTATCAGCTATAGGTTTAGTAATAGGTAAAAAAAACTTTTTAATAGGTGCAAAAAATTTACTACTATTTTCGCCCCATCTTTTATTTCGCTCTAGAGTTTCTAGGTAAGATTTATCGTAAGCAGCAATATCTGTTTCTTTAAAATAAATTTTTTTAGGCTCAAATCTTTTGGCCTTAAATCTTTCAGAACTCATATTTATTTACCTATATAAGTTTTAATATTCATTTGTACCCATGAAATAGTATAATGTACCCATAAATATAGTTTTATTCACCTCCGCTACCAACTGCGCCTCCATCTGCTAAAGCAGCAGCAGCAGCTATAGCAATTGAAGAGAATAACGCAATTTGATCAACTCCATTTCCAAGTCCAAAAGTCAAATGATCTTTGGCAAAGTTTGCTAATTCTGGTACCTCTATGCATTCTCCAGAATGAATTTCTACATGAAATGATTTTTTCTTCGATAATATATAAATCTTATCTTTTGCTACTGTTAGGATATAGTTTGTTGAGTCATACCACTTTTTAAATTTAGTTTGAAAAAGCAATTTGCCTGATACTCCGCATAATTTACATACAGCACCCTTAGTATTAGTAAAAAAGATGTCTCCTTTATAATATTGCGGAACTATCCAACACCCAATGTCTGTTGCGGCCCATATTTGATTGCCTGTTTGAGCATCTAGAAGGTAATGGGTATATTTCCCCCATATAGTTGAACTTTGTATTAAGACATTATTACCGCAGGTAGAAATTATAGATGGAGAGCCCTCAATAGCCTTACCCCAGACTGATTTCTGAGTATCCAGGTTAAATCTAGCAACGGAATTTTTTTGACCTAAATATACCTCATTTGCAGTGCTCATATTTTTTGTAATTATTTGATTCAATTAATATTAGAACACTTAGGGTGTAAAGTCTACTTTACATAAAGCGTATATTTATAAAACATACTTGTGTATGCTTAAGATTAAATATTACTTAAGGGGAATAAATATGAAAACTAAATTAGTGATAAGTATGTTGATAATTGCCACTATAAATATCAATGCTGCTCATCATGAAGAGGAAAAAGTTGCTGGACAAGGTTTGATCTCATCAGAGATTTTTGATCTAGGCGGAGAAATGGATTTATATGTAGAAAAGTATGCTTCATGTGGAGCAAATAAGGGCGATAAGCATATGCACCCATATGGAACATTGGTTTATATGCTTGATGGTCAATCTAATACTAATGTTTCAGGTGAATTCAAGCCTGTAATAAAAAATGAATATTGGTTCGAGCCTTCAAATTGGGTTCATGGTGGAGAAGATGACGCTCCAGCTGTTGCTGATGATGAATGCAGATCATCCCTTGTAATTAGAGTTGCTAAAAAGGGCGAGGCTCCTACAGTTTTTGTAAAATAAACTCTTATCTATAGCAGTCTGTTAAAGCAGGCTGCTATTTCTTTGAATGATACTTTCAGCTTCATTCATAATTCCATCAATCAATTCTTTTACTGTTGGAATATCATTGATTAATCCAGCTACCATGCCGCAAGACCAAGCGCCTACATCCATATCACCTTCATGCATTATCTTAGGGTAGACTCCGGCTACCTCATCATGAATATCCATAAAGGTTAACTTATCACCTAGCTCTTTTTCTTTTTCTATTAACCGTTCAACAGCAGGGTTATTTAATACTCTCTCTGTATTAGTTAAAGATCGCATTATCAGCCTAGTATCAAGCTCACTTGCACCTACTATTGCATCTTTAACATTCTGATGAACTGGAGCTTCCTGTGTGGCTATAAACCTTGTTCCCATATTCATACCTTCAGCTCCAAGTGATATTGCAGCCACAAGACTTCGAGCATCAGCCATACCGCCTGATGCAACAAATGGAATTTTTAATTCATCTGCAGCTCTTGGAAGTAAAATAAAATTAGGAATATCATCTTCACCAGGATGACCTCCACACTCAAAACCATCTACTGAAACAGCATCACATCCAATGGATTGTGCTTTTAATGAATGTCTTACAGAAGTACATTTATGAATAACTTTTATTCCAGCAGCCTTTAGTGCTGGAAGGTGTTCTGATGGATTTCTTCCAGCAGTCTCAACAATTTTTACTCCACCGTCAATTATGGATTTTATTAAGCCAGGATAATCAGGGGGAGTTAAGGATGGCAAGAAAGTTAAATTTACGCCAAAAGGCTTATCAGTCATTTCATGACATCTTGCAATTTCATTTGCTAATTTTTCTGGAGTTCCTTGAGTTAGGCCAGTGATAATACCCAGACCACCTGCATTCGAAACAGCAGCAGCGAGTTCGGCAAAACCGACATGATGCATTCCACCTTGAATAATTGGATGCTCTATTCCAAACAATTCTGTTATTTTTGTTTTCATAATATTTTCCTATTTATCATTCATGGGGGTTAAAAAATCTTCATATTGTTTTTGCAATCGTTGCATTCCCCCAATCCACCTATCTCGATCATTGGCTTTTCTTTGCATATATTCTGCAACTTCAGGATGAGGTAAAACTAGAAAACGCTCTTCTCTTATAGCATTTAAAACATCATTTGCAACAACATCAGCTTCTAGCATTCCATCTACTCCAGCAACACCAGGCCCTTGTTCCGTCATTGCAGTTCTTACTGCTTGAGGGCATAGACAAGAAACACCAATTCCTTTATTTCCATAGGTAATTTTAATCCATTCTGCAAAACTTACAGCCGCAGCTTTCGTAACAGAATATCCAGCAGCACCCAGTTGAGTTAATAAGCCTGCTGCAGAAGAAGTGTTTACTAAATAACCTTCGCCTCTTTCCATCATCTGCGGCAAGACATGTTTAGCTGCGTATATATGCGATTGAACATTAACACCCCAAATATGATTCCAGTCTGCTGTATCAGATTCAAAGAAGCCTGGATTTCCTCCAATGCCTGCATTAGAACAAAAAATATCAATACCACCGGATAAATCATTTGCCTTATCTATGACATTAATAATATCTGATTCTTTAGATACGTCAGCTGAAACCGCAATACCTTTAACTAAGTCAGCTGTTTCAATTGCACCTTCGATATTCATATCAACACAAACAATAGACTTTGCACCAGATTCTTTAAAAGCAATACATAAAGCTTTACCAATCCCGCTAGCAGCACCTGTAACTACGACTCTTCTATCTTTAATTTCCATATCACTATCCTTTTATTAAAATTTCACAACCCGTGCCATCAATATATTTTATAACTCTTAATTTGTCTTCATCATCTAGATTATTAAACTCTTGCTGAATCCAAGATAAACATTTTGCTTGATAATTAAAAGTTTTTTGCTTCCATGTCGATCCATCAATCTCAGTTTCCCAGGTATCCATACCCTCTGTTACAGCTTTATCATTTCCTATTAAAGCTGGAACATAAACTCTACCAACTTCTTTTAAAATATCTTTTAGAGTTAGAGGACTGTCTTCAAGACTAGTCCAATTTGATTCCTCTGGATCAATCCCAGTTAAATCTTCCATCACATCAAGCCATGCAACACTTCTCGATGAGATTTCATAAGCAATTTTTCTTGAAGTTGGATCAAAGCCAATAAGTTGGGTGAGTTGACCATAGATAGCAAAGTCTGCCGAGGAGGGCTTATCGCCAAAGAGAAAAGGACTTACTGATAAATGAGCCTCCATTAATTTTAAAAATCTTCTGTAACTTAAATCAATTAATTTAGCAGTTTTATCATTTGAACCCACGACCCAAAGCCTCTCAATTTGTCTTTTAGCAACCATAGATTTAATTTGTGAATGAACATCTTCGGGCATATTTACCATATGGCTCAATGGAAGAATAGTTCCAGCATTATCTGCATCTTCTTTAAAATACCACCTGTAATGAAACATATATTTGGTAATCCATTCATCAGCAAAGTCTTCGAGTAGGTAATTAATAAAAGATAGAGCAGGGTCTTTTGGAATAATATTCCTTCCTGGATATTCATTTTCTAATCTTCTTATGATTGGAGTAGTGTCAGTTGTTGCAATGTATTCACCTTCTTCATTTTTTAAAAGAATCGTAGGCAATAAAATAGGACGTGGTGGCTCTACGCCTAATTTTGCAAGATGAGTTGCAACCTCTGCCCAGTAAACACTATATGGAATATGCTTATACCTAAATACAGATAGTATTTTGCGAGTATATGGAGAATTAGCGGCTCCAATAATTTTTATTCTTTCACTCATAATTTTTTTAAAATATAGTTAAGTTGATATATTAAAGTAACTAAAAAAGTTAAACAAATTCAATTATTTTTAACAAATCAAATTAAGAAACTCATGATAAAATCCTGTGATGATAAAAGTTACAGAAAATAATATATGGCATGAGTCTATTAATTCTCAAGATAGTTATGGCGCAATGGTCAATATGGATAAACATCTAGGTGTAGAAATCATAGAGATTGGTGATGATTATGTTATTGCGAAGATGCCAGTATCAGAAAAAACTAAACAGCCTTTTGAGATTCTTCATGGAGGAGCTTCATGTGTTCTTGCAGAAACAGTTGGAAGCATAGGAGCAAATCTAGTTCTCGATAACAACAATAAAATTGCAGTCGGTCTGGAAATTAATGCAAACCATCTTAGGTCTGTAAGCGAAGGATTTGTTTATGGAAAAGCAACTGCAGTTCATATAGGCAAATCAACATCTGTATGGAATATTGATATCACAGATGACGAAGGAAGAAGAACATGCTTTTGCAGATTCACTGCTATGAATAAAGAGGTCAACAAATGAAACAGTTATTTATTTTCTTAAGTCTATTGGTTTCAGTTAACACATTTGCTGGCTTAGAAGATGCCATTATTATTGATGTTAGATCAGAAGGAGAGTGGAACCAGGGACATCTTTCTAGAGCTCAAAGAGTTAACTGGGATGAAATTTCAAATGTAATCACAAAGATAGCCCCTGATAAAAATGAAAAAATAATTCTTTACTGTAGAAGTGGCAATAGAGCTGGAAAAGCAATGAAAGCTCTAGCTAATATGGGTTATAAAGATTTAACGAACGCAGGCGGCTTAGAATCTGCTAAAAACTTTTTAGGCGACAAGGTTGTAAAGGATTAATTATGAAGTATAGGTTTTTATTTCTTATTATTCTTATTCCGAGCCTCCATGCTCAATCAACAACAAAAGTTATTTGTGAGCTTGAAGGGACCTACTCTATAACTTATGAAGATGTTGCTAAGAACTATTTATCTGAAGGCATCGAGCTTTTTAGAAACCTTGCAGTTCAAACCCAACAATCTATTTTTCTTTTACAGAAAGCTAAAAGCAATTTTGCTGAAGAGTTTTGGCAAAAAGATCCAATTACAGTTACCCAGTATTGGGAGATCAATAAAAAAGATGACACCATGGTTAAGCTAAATTATATTTTTGAACCATCACCAACCTGGATTAACCCTGAAGCTAAATGGGTTGAAAATAATACAGATAAAGGTATAGAAATATTAACAACAATGCTGCCTGATGAAATCCATCCTGTATTTACAGATTTTAAAGTTGATTTATACCGTGTCAGTAATTCGATTAACTGGTATACAGGAAAAGGTAGAATTGATGCTGATATTTGGTTAAAAAAAACCGATGGTACTAAAAATAAAAATCCTAAAGTGGAAATTCAAGCTTCTGGAACATGCGGTCCACAGAAAAGAAAATTCTAATAGATTGAACTTTTCATTATAAAACCAATCTATATTAGTAATACATTTATATAAATAGCGTAATTATGAAACATACATTAATCCTCACAATATTACTTTCAATGCCCCTTTTTGCAGTTTCAGCTGAGCAAGATAAAAGAGTTATGGAAAGATTAAGAGTAGATATAGCAGAGCTCAAAGGTCCGCCAAGCATTGAGCAGGTAGTTGAAAAACAAAAAGAAGCTGCTAATGACCTTCTTTTAGTGATTAACTCTGGAAGATATAAGGGAAAGCGACTTGCATATTTACAACAAGTTCATAATCAGATGCTACTTCGTCCAGAACCTACGCAGACAGAAGTTAATAGAACCCATACCGCAATGATTGAGCATATGAGCAACAATCAAAGAGGTAATATAAAAAATAATTCATCTAACCAAAATAATAATTTTCGTGAACAGCAAATTAAGAAGCGTGAAATGAGACAAACAATGAAACGAGATTCAGCAACTAATCCAAGTACCCCGTAATTAAATATAGTTTATAATATTTCAATAATTTAAGGAGACTACAGCCATGACTTTAAAAAACCTACTAACTTTATGTATTACTTTTTCTTTATTTGCATCTTCGCAACTTGAAGCTTCCGGACCATCAACAGTTGAAGACGAGTTAGCTAAACAAAAAAAATATGCTAGCGACCTAATGGTTTCAATAGATTCTGGTAAATACTCAGGTAAGCAGTTAGAAGCTTTAAAGATTCTTCATCAAAAAATTCTTGATTTCCCTATTCCTACTCAAGCTCAACTAGATTCGAGATATGCAAATAATCAAGAAAAGATAGCACAATCTATTATTGACAGAGAAACTCAAAGAATGGCCATACTTCCCATGAATGCAGATAATATGGAGAAGAGGGCTGATGCGATCGATAGAAATGCTAGAGCAGACAGCAGAGGTGCTGGATCCTCAACACCAGATTAAGCTTAACTCTTTATTTCTTTTTAAAGGATCTTTGTAATGAAGAATTACTTTGAAATATTCTCCCGTAAAAAAGCAAAACGAGTCCTGTCATTTGATGGAGGTGGAGTTCGAGCTATAGCTGGAGTAGTTTTCTTAAAACAATTAGAAGCCGCAACCGGAAAATCAATTTTTGATTTATTTGATATGTTTATTGGAACTAGCGCTGGCGGAATGAATGCTCTACTAATTGCTATCGAAAAAATGAATGCCAGTGAACTCCATGAATTTTGGTCAAGAGAAAATATTCTTTCTTCTATGTCAGCTTCATGGGAAAACAGAACTTCTTTTTTACATACCAGGCCTAAGTATGATGGTATTGGTAAAACTGATACTTTGAAAAAATATTTATCTGATGCATCAATGGGAGAAGCTCACAAACCTATTATGACTCTGAGCTACGATGTCGAAAACAGGAGTCCCACTCTCTTAAGCAGCATCAATACTCCTAAAATAAGTGCAGTTAGTGCTGCAATGGCTACTAGCGCTGCCCCAATTTATTATCCAACTTCTAAAATAGAGGACGGCACTTGGCATATCGATGGAGGTATTGTTTCAAATAATCCATCATTAATAGGATATGTAGAAGCCATGAAGCACTTTAAAACTGATAATGTAAAAGTCTTGAGTATAGGTGCGGGTATAGATAGAGAAAAAATTGATGGACCTGCTTCAAAAAAATGGGGCGCGCTTGGATGGCTCAGAAATGATGTAATTGGAATCATGCTTGAACAAAACATGGATCATGAAATTGCCGAAGGTTTGATGAAAGAAAAATACTTAAGAATTAACTCATCAACTGAAAAAGTGAATAAAAAGCTAGATGATTCATCTGAAATCAACCTCGAAAGAATCCATTTAATGGGTATGGAATGGTGGTCTGAGTTTGGAGACTCAACAATTAAATTTGTTAATAGTTGAAAAAAAGTTACTTATACATGGAAATGTAATGTAAAATGCTTTTTTTTTTATATAATAGGAAATTATGAATATATACGTTGGAAATCTTTCTTGGGGCATGAGCGACCAAGACCTAGAAAATCTTTTTGCAGAACACGGAACTGTTACTTCAGCAAAAATTATCACTGATAGAATGACAAACCGCTCAAGAGGGTTTGGTTTTGTTGAAATGAGTGATGGAGCTGAAAAAGCAATCGAAGCCATGAATGATATGGATATCGAAGGCAGAAAATTGGTTGTTAACGAATCACGTCCTCGCGAAGCTAGATAGTCTCTCTCTTTAATTTTCTATAACAAATTTTACGTCTCTTACCTCTAAGGTAGGAGATGTATTTGTTTATCGAAAATTAATCCCTTAATTATTAATGTGCATACTATTTGCACATAATAATTTAGCTACTTCTTTTTTTTTGCATTTATACCCTAATTTTGGATATAATGCCGTGCATATATAACTGACATCGATGTCATTAAATTATCGATGTAATCATTCTTAAGAGGAATAGAGGGGAAATAATGAACTTTAATAGGTATTTACTATCATTGCTTGTAATGTCATTTACAAGTTTTACTAATCATACTTTTGCTCAAGACGAGGCTGATGCTTTAGTCGAAGAGATAATAGTTACAGCTACCAAGCGTGAAACCAACTTAATGGAAACACCAATTGCGGTATCTGTTGTAACTCAAGATCAACTAAATACCCAAGGTATTTCTAGAATCTCAGATTTATCTAAGCTAGTTCCAAATATGCAAGTAGGAACTTCTGCAGAAGACTCAGGAGTAAATATTGCTATTAGAGGTATCGGTTCTAATAACTATACTGAAATCGGTGACCCAACAGTTGCTGTTCATGTCGATGGAATGTATTCACCTAGACCTCAAGCAGCCTTAATGCTTGCGCATGATGTTGAGAGAATAGAAATTTTAAGAGGTCCTCAAGGAACTCTATTTGGAAGAAACTCAACCTCTGGTGCAATCAATGTAGTTACAGCTAAGCCTGAATTTGGTGATGAGGTTACAGGAAGATATGGAGTCAGAGTAGGCAACAGACATATGCAAGAAATTGATGGTTTTATTAACATTCCAATTACAAGTGAATGGGCTATGAGAACATCTTTTAAAGCTACAAAAGCTAATTCATATATTGATCAAACTGTCGATAGTTATGATTGGGAGCTTGATTACAATAGAGATGGAAAGATAGGTATTAATAGATCTGGTCCAGGTGGTCCAAATCAAAGCACAGAAACTTGGGCTGATGGCAGAGATGTTATGGCTGATGGAATAGCAAACGTTGACCAAAGAAGAGCTAAAGATGTTAAAGCAGCAGATGCATACGGTAATACAAACAATTGGGCTGGTAGATTAGGATTCTTATTTGCACCAGCAAATAATTTAGATCTTGAATGGTATGTTGCTTTAGATCATTTTCAAGATGATGGTGCTGGTAGTATTTATTTAAAAGATTGTGAACAGGCTGAGATGTCTAGAGGAATGGCATATGACTTTTCATGTGATCAAGGTCCTGACGATCCTTTTCATGCAGCTATCAATAATCCTGGTGAATTAGATCTTGGAATTACTAGTTTAAGATCTGAACTTAAGTTTAGAGTCAATGAAGACGTTCTTGGAGAATTAAGAGTTTCAATATCTCAGCAAGATAGATACCAAATTAATGATAATGATGGTGGTAATTTTGTAGATCCATCTCACCCTGCTTATGGTTTTAAAAGACAACACCCAGACTCAATGATGACTGGATGGTTTGCTCTTAGAGGGCATCATGATTGTGGCGGCATATATGGCTGTCAGTATGGTTGGGGTCCTAAAGTTGAAGGCTCTAATGGAACAGGTTTTAATGGAGATGCATATTTCCAAAATACTGCTTGGAATATGGGATATGACAATTGCCAAATGGGCTGGGGTGGATCAGTTGAAGCTTCATATGCTTATGGATGTCAGTATTCAGTTTGGATGCAAGACTTTGATGCAGTTGCAGGAGCACTTGGTTTAGTTCCAGGTTCAGCAGCAGCTACTCTAGCAGCTAATGTAAAACCTATGTGGTTTGATGAAATGTCAAGAACCACTCAGGAAATGAGTTCAAATGTTGTTGAATTCCAACTTAAATCAGATACAGATGATCAGCTTCAATGGGTAGCTGGTGTTTTTTATATGGATGAAGATAATTCTTCCAGATACGATGTTGAGCAACCTTTTAATGGTGTAACAATGAGACCTTTCTCGGCTTCTTACTATCAACCAAATAGAACTGTTGAATCAATGGCAATTTTTGGTCAGGTGGATTATGCAGTTGATGATAGGTTAAATATTACTTTTGGGTATAGACATACTTGGGATGAAAAAGAAGATGTAGGTGGTAAAACTATAATCACTCATGGATATTGGACAAATCCAAATATGTATTGTGCTGATGCAAATGACTGTTTTTGGTTTGAAAGTTATGATTTTGTTGGTAATACACGTTTAGTTAGTGATGCAGGCGGTAATTTAACTTTTGTAGATTGGTCTGTTTATAACGGCGTTTATCAATCAGATGATCTTGGAATGAATGATGGTATTTTTAATCCTAATTTCCTTGATATTCCAGCAAATGCTGACAATAGTTATGCAGCTGAATGGGATGCTGGTACCTTTAAACTAGGTTTTGACTATATTGTTAATGATGACTTATTCGTTTAC
>CESE01070516.1_pt1 | contig 11521 bp, 4 predicted proteins | sample 350271 | NCBI WGS metagenome assembly CESE01 (sample SAMEA2621536, study PRJEB7988) | marine metagenome | isolation source: saline water (ENVO:00002010), including | reverse complement strand
TAAATCATTTAGGGCAAATATTGATGTTTTAACATTAACTGCTACCCCAATACCCAGAACTTTATCAATGGCAATGGAGGGATTAAGAGAATTTTCAATTATTGCAACTCCTCCGCAAAAAAGATTATCCATAAAAACATTTGTACATGAATTCAGCACTGGAATAATTCGTGAAGCTGTTCTCCGAGAATTTAATAGAGGCGGACAAGTATATTTTCTTCATAATGAAGTAAATACCATTCAATCTATGTATGAAAGACTTTCTAAACTAATTCCTGAGGCTAAGATCGGTGTAGCGCATGGGCAGCTAAGAGAAAGAGAATTAGAACATGTCATGCAAGACTTTAACCAACAAAGAATTAATATTTTACTGTGTACCACTATTATCGAAAATGGTATTGATATACCTACTGCTAATACGATCATCATGAATCGAGCAGATAAATTTGGCTTAGGCCAACTTCATCAGCTCAGGGGAAGGGTGGGTAGGTCCCATCACCAGGCTTATGCTTATTTACTATTAGATCAAGATAAAAAGATATCATCCCAGGCAAAAAAAAGATTGGATGCAATTCAGTTATTAGAAGATTTAGGGGCCGGATATTATTTAGCTATTCATGATTTAGAAATACGAGGAGCAGGGGATTTACTTGGAGATAATCAGAGTGGCCAAATTCATGAAATTGGATTTAATTTATATATTGATATGCTAAATCAAACAGTCAAACAAATTAAATTAGGCAAAAAGTTAGATATAAATGCACCACTAATTAAACATAAAGAAATTAATTTTCATGCACCAACAATTCTTCCTGAGAGCTATTGTCGTAATATAAACGAACGACTCATTGTTTATAAGCGTTTATCAGACTGCAAGACTAATGAGAGCTTAATAGAATTGAAGGAAGAGTTAATTGACCGCTTCGGTGTTATGCCTGATCAAACAAAAAACTTGATTATTTCTCATCAATTAAGAGTTGATATTGATCAGTATGACGTGATAAAAATAGATGCAAGCGCCTCGTCTGTTGAAATTACTTTTCAAAAAGATGCCACAATTGATCCTGTTAAGTTAATTGATCTTATTCAGTCAAATAAGTCATTAAAAATGAATGGCCCAGATAAGATCAAAGCAATAGTTTCTATTGATGACCTAAATGAAAGATCAGCTTATATAAAAAAACTTTTAAGCGATGTATCTTAAATTAAAACTAAGCTTCCTTGAGCAACAAAGTAAATAGCTTTTTTAATAGGATAATTATTATCAAATAAAGATTCATAAATCTTTAGCTGTTCAGTATGCGTTTTTGCTTCAGTTTCTAAATTTAATTCATCATCAAATACAGTTTTGTAGTCAATAATCCACCTGACATCATCTTCAATAAAAGTACGATCTGGGATGAGTGTTTTGATTTCATCATTTATTGTTTGAAGGTAATTAACCTCCATACCTTCTTCTTTATGAAGTTTATAAATCCACTGCCCAGCATTACTTTTTTGTAGAGAGATTAATGATTTCTTTACTACCTCAATTGCAGAATTAATTTCAGACTCTGAAAAATTATTTGTAATAAAAAGACTGTAGATATAAGTTAATTTATTACTTAATAATATATTTATATCTAACTGTTTTTTAATGATTAATTCATAATAATTATGAATTAATGTACCTGTAAATGTATATATATTATCTGTAGATATTTTTTGATTTTTTATTGCTTTGCTTGATAAGATTTGTGTATTTATTTTTATCTTTCGATTAAAAAATTTAATTTTAAGACGCCTTAATTTAGGTACGAATTCTTCACTGGGTACTTTTTTATCACTATCTTCAGTTGTATCTATTGGCCACAATATCTTAAGGAAGCTATTTTTAGTTGGGCTTATTTCACCTTTTGAGTTTTCTGTTACAGTTCCAATTAAATGACAGTCTTGACTAGCTCTTGTGATAGCAACATAAAGCAGCCTGATTGTTTCATTCTGCATTCTTATTAGTTCTTTACTTCGATGATAGTTATAAAGATTATTTTTGTCATTTTTATTGTTATTAAGTGACAAAATTCTATCATCATTAGCAATTAATGTGTTGTCATCTGCTTTTGGCACTCGCCCTAGTCCAGGGATGATGACACATTGGAATTCATCTCCTTTTGCCTTATGAATCGTAAAAAATCTGACTGGGTAGAGCTCATTAGATCTGTCATCAGTATGTAAATCTTCAATTAGCCTAGTTAATTTTTCAAAATCAATAGATAGTGGTGAACTTGATTGATCAATGAGATCTAAAAATTTATCAATAAGTTTCATATCATCGGTATCAACCATTGTTTCAAACCCCAATAGCTGCCTCCATACTGATTCAATAAAAAAGCGGTGTGAAATCCTACCTCGAAATTGCAAACTCTTACTGATGACATCTATTAGGCACGTTAGCCTTTTTTTACCGTCACTGGTTAAGTATTTTGTTATCGAGGGACTATTAATAATCTGCCATGGAGTCTTACTTGTTTTATCTTCAAATAAAGAAGTTAAATCCTCAAGCTTTAATCCACACCAGGGGGCTCTTAAGATACCAATCCAACTAACCCTATCATTTAGGTTATAAAGTGCCTTGGTTAGACATAGAATATCTTGGAATGCTTGGTTGTATTTGATTGAATCAATTTCATTTGCTTCGATCGGAAAACTATCCTTCCTCATGAGGCTTAAAAGACTAGTTAGATGTGATCGATTACGTGCTAAGACAACAATTTCAATATCTGATTGTTTAGCCTTCATCTTCTTAATTGTTTGAAAAATATAATCAGCTTCTTTTTTTTGCTCAGTGTAAGTATCTTTGGTTTTATTTTTAAGTATATGAAATTGAACTCCATCACCTTTTATACTTAATGGCCCAACGCAAGAAGGGTGGTACTTTACTAACCCCCTGTTCTTATCATTAACCTCTCCGAATACCTTTACGTATTTTTTATTTAACCAATCAATAATTTTTCTATTTGAGCGAAAATTTACTTTTAAGTTACGTGCCTTCACTTTGATATCGCCAAACTGTTTTGTATTTTGTAAGTTATGAAAAATACTTACATCCGACTTCCTGAAACGATAAATAGATTGCATTGGGTCCCCAACGGCAAAAAAAGACTTTTTTGGGTCACCTGAAAAATTCTGAGTAAGCAGCTTAAGAAAGTCTTCCTGCTGCTTATTTATATCCTGAAACTCATCAATAAGAATATGTGAGACATTCTCATCAAACAGCTGAGCAACGTCTGTAGACTCTAAAGTAACGATTGCATTTGTAACTGACTGGGTATAATCCAATTCACCTCTTAACTTAAATTGCTCTTGAAGTTTAATGGTTAGTTCTGATAGGAGGATAGAGGCGCTAGACATTTTTCCTGGAAATATATCAGTTATATCTTTCTCATATACTAGGTGATTTATACCTTCTAAGATATTGTTTATATTATTAATATTTATTATATTTATCAATTTTTCTTTATAAAATACTCCTTCTTTGTTTTTGAGAAATCCTTCTTTTGGACCAAATCTCTTTCGAATTTTTCCATCCTTGGCCATTATTAAATCTCTAAATATAAGCCAAAAATCGATTTTATTTTCGTGTTCAGAAAAAGTGGCGTCTATATAAGAAAGAATGCTTTTAATGTCATCAATTTGTGTTTTTTTGAATAAAAATGTGAGCTTTGTGACCCATTCTTTTGTTTCGTTTGAGTAATATTCTTTCGTTTTACTTTCAATAAGGTTTGGATTATTTTTATAATAATCTATCTTATCTATCCATTGCTCTCTTGTTGCAAGTTGAGCAATTAATTGTTTTTCAATCTTCTGATAGTCATAATTAAGAAATGAAAATAATTCAGCTAACTGCTCATTATTTTTCATGGTTTCTTTTACTGCAGCTTCATATATTGCATGAGAATCTTCAGTTATATTCATAAATAATGATTCACTCAGAATAGGGGCTTGACGAGTAATTCTAGATGCAAGACTATCAATTGTCATTATCTCTAATAAGTCTATAAAATTTTCATCCCATTTGAGTTTTTTAGCTCTCGCAGTAATTTTTTTAACTACTTCTTCATTCTTTGAATCGTCATATTGCCTTAAAACTTTGTGATGCATTTCTGCAGCTGCTTTGTTGGTGAAGCTGAGCGCAATTATTTCTTTGGGGTTCTCAACTACCGTTAAAAGTTGAAGAATTCTTTTGGCTAAGGTTGTTGTTTTTCCAGACCCAGCAGGTGCTTGAACTACGAAGGAAGATTCCGGTTTGAGGACTTCTTCACGAGTTTCTTGATCTATTGGTAATTGTTCAATTGGTTTATTCATCATCTTTCTCTTTGAGGAAGCGTCTTTCAGCTATTCTTAGAAGCGGTCTTACTGCGCAATACTCAAGCTCACTTTCCTTTCTGAACGAAACCTCCGCATTCCCACTTAAATATCCTGATGCAAGATCATAAATATTATTACGCCATTCATTAATAAGGTATTGCCATTGATCCTCATCTTTTTTTAACAATGAACAGTCTTTTAAACCGCCATCAATTGGATCCTGACCATGTGATGATAATCCCACAAGCTTAACGTTTTTATTGTGAATATAAGCAATACCGGCTGCACTGACATTCTCGATACCTGTGAATGCTACATAAATAGGCATTTGTAAGCTTGTTATTGGGCTTTTCTTCCATTGTGATATTGGCACCTCAGCTCCTGTTTTATAATCAATAAGAAGTCTTGAGCCGTCTTCATATTCATCAATTCGATCAATTTTCACATTGAAAGTAATTCGATCAATCTTAATTTGGTACTTTTTCTCAGACTCGATTACGCTAAATCTTGGCCTCTCGGTTTTTTCGAATGAAAGCCATTGGTAGAGTAAATCATTGTAATAGTGACTTTCAAGCTGAATTTGGCTGGGTGTTAAATGAGGCTTGCTAACTTTAAAGTCCGACATGACTTCATTAGTTAAGGTAGATATGTTTTTTTTCAGCACCTCCACAGTCATGTCGGATAAATTAATAGAGTTTTTGTGCTCCCTCCAAAATCTTTCTAAAAGTTCATGAACAAGGTTACCTCTTGACATCTTAGAAATCTCATCTTGTTTATCCTCATAAAAAGAATTTGCGTGTAGTCTATTTTCATAGAATGCCCATGCTGGAGATTTTTGATAGTTTTCAAGAGCACGAAACCCACCTGAGACAAAAACGTCATCTCCCAAAATTTTAGGGGCCTTATGGTCATCTATTTCTTCGAAATTGTGATTTTCAATTTTCTTAGTTTTGTTAGACACTTCATTAATATTTTTACCCTCAAAATATCCTGGCGTTTGAATTAATTCCGTTTCACCATCTTTTTTTGAGAACGAGATTGTAATATCTCCACTAAAATTATTTAGCCTAGCCATTCGTACATCATCTAGTTTTTTTATGTAAACTTCGTCGTAGATATGATATTTTTTTTGAAGTTTTTGGGGTAAAAACGGATTAAATTCAGCCTTTCCTGGCCAGAACTTAGTGTTCATATTCATAAGCCAAATAGCATCATATTTTTTCATTGGATTTTCGGCAAAACCATTAATATCGACATATGAATCATTTGGATCTTTGGGAGCAGGACTGTTTGATAAATGAGTAAATAGTATTTCCCAGTACTCTTCAAACGAAATGGAATAATCAATTATTTGATTTTTTTTAATCTGATTTAATAAATTAAATAATCTATTTATATTGTTGATTTCAAACAATAATAAATTATTTATTTTAGATATTTTAATTTCTGTCCAGTACTGTTCGGTAAGATTAACCCATTCGTCAATTGCTCTATTCTTGCTCCATAATATTTGATTCTTCTTTAATAAAGATAGAGTTTTAAGCAGGGAGTCTAGGTTTAATTCTTTTATGTGGGGGTCATTTTTTATTAATTTAATTAATGAATTAATTGATATTTTTGGGAATTTTTTATCATTAATATAGTTGGCTAGCTCCTCTCTATCTTTATATCCATCAGTATCAATCCAATTATTAAATAGTAATGATTCATAGAAAATCTTTGTGCTTGTTTGATTGGTATTATTTAGCTTTAGTAAGTTTATTGCCGCAGTTATTATTGGCTCGTTTGATAAAGGTCGCTGTAAATTTGAATTGTATATATTATTTTTATCATATTCGTTATATATATCTGGCTGTACCTGGCGATCCAATTCATTTTGTAATTTTATTTGAAATCTATTCAATGCTGGACTAATGATTAGTAATTTTTTTTTGGGGTTTTGTTTCACCCATTTAGTGACCTCTTTAATTTCCCCCTCAACATCCTCACATTTTATTTCTTGCCGCTTTATTTTTTCTGCTTGTTTAACTCTATAGTCTTCTACATTATTTTTTTCATTTAAAACACTAAACAACTCTTCATAAAGTGGGCTTTTATTGTCAAAGCCGATTAACATTAATTCTTTGTTATCAACTAAAGTATGTTCCATCTGTTTATCTATAAAAAACTCTATAAATTTTAATCTGCTAAGGAGTTTATTTTGTTTGCAATAACTATCAAATTCATTCAGCCATCTGTTAAATTCTTTTTTTTCTATATTTGTCTCATGTTTCTTTAATTCATCATTCTTAATTTTATACTCTCTAATTAGTCTGTCTGCACTAATGACTTTTTCTGTGATGTTATCGATTTGTTTTTTTTGAAAATTTTTCCCATCAAGTCCTTTGTGGATAATTCTTTCCCATAATAACTTTTCTTCAATCCCATTTAAAATTCTATAGCTTTCATCAATTGACCCAACCATACAAAACTCTTTGTATTCTTTCTTTAGCCAATGGTTAAGTGAGTATATGGCTGGCAATTGTATCGATTTCTTTTGAATTTTCTGCTTAAACAATAATTTTATATTTTCGACTTGGTCGTCGGTCATGCAAATAATCGTATTAGTTAATTTTGGGTACATATGCATTATTGTAATCTCAGTAGGAATAATATGAAGTATAATTTGTGGATCAATTAGCAATCTTAAGGTTTTTATGAAAACAGCTCAAGAAGTTAGGGTAGGTAATGTAATAATGGTTGACGGCTCACCAATGGTAGTTCATAAAGCAGAATATAACGTATCTAAATCTGGTAGAAGACAGAATGCTGCAATAGTTAAAATGAAAATGAAGAACTTACTTACAAGCAATTCAACCGAAACTATTTTCCAAGCAACCGATAAATTTGATGTGGTAATTTTAGATAAAAAAGAAGTGTCTTATTCTTATTTTTCAGATCCAAATTATATTTTTATGGATGCTGAATTTAATCAATATGAAGTGGATAAAGATAGCATCCAAGATGCACTCAAATTTCTTGAGGATGGAATGACTTGCGAGGTAGTTTTTTATGATGACAGGGCAATTTCAGTCGAGCTACCTAATTCTGTAGTTAGAGAGATTACCTATACAGAACCAGCTGTCAAAGGCGATACAACTTCTGGTAAGGTTATGAAGCCAGCAAAAATTAGTACAGATTTTGAATTAATGGTCCCTTTGTTTTGCGAGAATGGGGATAAAATTGAGATTGATACTAGAACTTTAGATTATAAAAATAGAATAAAATAATTTTTTTTATCCAGTCCCACCAACAATTATATTATCAATTTTTAAAGTTGGCTGCCCTACGCCTACTGGTACACTTTGTCCATCCTTGCCACAGGTCCCAACGCCTGAATCTAAATTCATATCATTACCTACCATACTAACTTCTTTTAAAATATCTGGCCCATTACCAATAATAGTTGCACCTTTTACTGGGTAATCTAATTTACCGTCCTTAATCATCCATGCCTCAGATGCAGAAAAAACAAACTTACCACTTGTAATATCGACTTGACCACCCCCAAAATTTTCTGCATAAAGGCCATTAACAACTGAGCTAATAATTTCTTTTGGGTCATATTTTCCATTTGGCATATATGTATTTGTCATTCTTGGCATTGGTGAATGCGCATAAGACTCTCTCCGACCATTCCCAGTTAAAGACATATTCATTAATCTAGCATTAAGAGTATCTTGCAGATAGCCAACTAAAATTCCATCCTCAATTAAAACTGTTTTTTGTGTTTTATTACCCTCATCATCTACGTTCAAAGAGCCACGTCTGTTCTCAATTGTTCCGTCGTCAACAACAGTTATTCCCTTTGCAGCGACTTGTTTACCCATCATATTACTGAAGGCAGAGGTGCCTTTTCTATTGAAATCACCTTCTAATCCATGCCCAATTGCTTCATGTAATAAAATTCCAGGCCAACCAGAACCTAGAACAACTGTCATTGATCCAGCAGGGGCAGGACGTGCTTCTAAATTAATAAGGGATTGCTTGACAGCTTTTTTTGCGTACTCTTCAAGTATTTCATCTGTAAAATAATCAAGAAGGTAGCGTCCACCACCCCCAGATGAGCCTTGCTCTCTTTTACCATTTAGCTCTGAAATGACACTTACTGATAACCTCACTAAAGGTCTTATGTCTTCAATCAATTGACCATCATAATTTTTAATTAAAACTATTTCGTATTGAGCTGCAAGTGATGCAGAAACTTTTATAACGCGTTTATCAATTGACTTTGCAATTACTTCTATTTTTTCAAGTAAATCAATTTTTTTTTGACTGTCTAGCCCAACTATTGGATCATCATATGTATAAAGTGATTTATTTAAGAGTTTTCTTGATTTTGGGATGGGGGTAGAGGTTGATTGACCTTGCTTTTCGATTGAATTAATTATTTTCAGAGAGTCATTGAGAACGTTTAGCGTGATGTCATCAGAATAAGTAAATGCAGTCTTCTCTTCACTTACACTTCTAATGCCGACACCTTGATCAATAGAAAAACTGCCATTTTTAACTTGCCCATCCTCAAGGGACCAAAATTCATTCTTCGAGTATTGGAAATACAAATCAGCATAATCAACATTTTTATTATGAATTTTATCCATAATTGTCGATAAATTATCATGACTGATACCAGCCGGTTTTAAAATTAAATCATGTGATATTTTAAAGTTATTCATTTTACTTTATATTTAAAAACTCAGAAGTTGGTCTTATTATTTCTTTCTCAATCATTTTTCCAAACCTTTCGGCACGGGGTGTTTCAATCTCTTCTGGATCATCCCATGTCCCAATAATTTGATATTCATCAGACATGATCTTGTTAAGAGGATCTTTTAGAATTTTTTGCGCTATGAATGCTGCGGCACCCACAAGCGGGCCGCCCGCCAAAGAGAGAAGAGAAAGACTATCACTAATCCTTGGATTAACAATAACATGAATATTTTGAGTCTCTTCTATAATGTTTGTTTCACCCTTTATAGAAACCTCTGCCGCAGGACCTTCCATAGAGAATCTATTTGTTTTTAATATTCCATTATTCACTATAACTCCTGCATTAATTCTATCAAATATAAACCCTTTACTGAAAATATCACTAAAATCCAATGTTAATCTTCTTGGAAGATTCTGAAGTGTTAACAGGCCAAACAGTCTTGCAACTCCAGGCTTAGCTTCTAGAACCACCCCATCTTTTGCTGTTAGGGAGAAGTTGCCTTTAAGAGATGCTTTATTAAAATCAAAAGGGCTATTCGGCCAGCTTAACATTCCTATAACGTTAGCTTCACCATTTTTTATTAGCTCAGGATATGATAGCTGATCAAATGTTTTTTGAATATTATATACGTTCCAGGTAAAGTTTATGGACGTATTTGGATTTAGACCTTCATCTATCCAAAGACCTGTTCCACTTATTGTATGGTCAGTATTATTAATTTTAAAATTTTGAATATTCCACACTTTATCTTCTTTCATAGCTTGTAAGCTTAGATCGCCATAGTTATCCTCATCAAGCATTAATGATTTTGCTTTGATATTTACTTTCGGAGGATTTAGGAAGATAAAATTACTTCTATTACTAGTTAATGCGTTAGTTTTTTTGAGATGTAGCTTCTCAAAACCAGCTTTAAGAAGATTATCCGTTTTATTCCATAAAATATTACCTATTACATCATCAGATAATATTTGTATGTTTGAGTTTTTATCACTCGGGAGATACTTTATATTTGAATTTAATATTTTATAACCATAGATATCTAATTCTTGAATATTAATATTTGCATCTGTTATTAAAGGTTTTGAACTAAGGTTATTGAATAGTGAATTAAATAATTCTAAGTTAACTTTATTTAGATCAGCAGAGAGTAAAACTCCTTCATCAGGTATTTCTGTTTGAACAGTATTAACATTTATTAACCCACTCTTAATACTTAAGGCGCCTGCATGATTATTTTCCTTTATTAGCCTTGCGGTTGCATAGGTACCAAGCTCAAGGGAAATCATTTCTTGATTGGAGTTGATTGGCTCTGATTCTAATAAAAATGTCGTTATATCATTTTCTTTCTTATTAAAAGGAGGGGGCAGATTTACCTCTAGACCCTTTAGATCACTTTCAATTTTAATGCTAGTTGCTTTGTCTCCTAATTTAATTTCACCTTTCCAGTGGGCCTCACCAACAAACTTATTTGCCCAATTATTACCCAAAGTCGATAAAACAAATTCTTGGTTAATAATCCCATCAATATTAACTTGTGTTGTGTCCCCTATATTGTTTAATCCAATTGAGACGGGGCTCCCTGATAGGTTTGCTTTTGCATCAGAAATTGTTACATTATTTTCGTCAAATTTGAGGTAACCAAATATATTATTAATTTTTGGCATTCCTAAATCATCATTTATTAGATAGCTATTCTTAAATTCATAAGACCCATTGAAGGTTATATTATCTTCATCTTTGAGAGGAATATTAAGTTTTACATTTAGTTGCCCTGGACCTTCGCCCTGCATTTCATCAATAAAACCCTTCATCACCTTCCTAATGGGACTTTTATTTATGGCATTGATGATTTTTGGTATTGGACTGTCTAGAGCTAAGTCGATATTCATGATTGGTTCTTCAATATTAAATGGTGAAATATTCCCAATCATTTTTATAATATTATTGTTCAAAATATCACCTTGAATACTTTGAAATTTAACATCATTATTTCTCACATTAATTTTGAAATCAAAACTATTTAACTCTGGCCATCCTGCTCCATACTCAATAAAGCTTTTTACTATAGTCGATTCAATAGTAAAAATTCCTTTGTCAAAATCTGCTTTATTTTCATTATCTACAAATGGAAAATCTTGGGTATTCCCTTTCAATATAATTATTGTATTTTTAGCCTGTCCTTTCAGTAGCGATGTATCTAACCAATGTAGAGTTTTTTCTCCAAGTTGCAAAGGGTAATATTTTTTTAAATTATATATATCGATGGAAGGAATTTTTATTGATATATCCATGATGCCAGACCGTGAATCTTTATGTTTATAGCTACCATTAATTATTGAATTGATATCTTTATTTTGAATTACTATATTTTTTAAATTGAATAAATTGTCTTTCCATTCAATTAATCCTGAAAACTGAGAGAAC
>CESE01033713.1_pt1 | contig 11521 bp, 9 predicted proteins | sample 350271 | NCBI WGS metagenome assembly CESE01 (sample SAMEA2621536, study PRJEB7988) | marine metagenome | isolation source: saline water (ENVO:00002010), including | reverse complement strand
TATGAATATCTTAATCAAATTAACTTGTTTAATTGGTTTAGTACTTGCTCCAATTTTAGGAGAAGGACACCATACAGAAAATTCATCTATTGAAGAAGTTACTCCAGTTGAAATTACAATTGAAGCTACAGAAGCTTTAGTTGAAGCAACAACTTTAGTGATTACTTCAGAAGAAGTTTCGAACTAATTATTTTATCCTTCGGGATTTTATTAAGTATAAGTAAGGAAAGACCTTCTCGCAAGAGAGGGTCTTTTTTTTTCTGTTAATTTTATTTTGAAAAGTTTGAGGTCGAAACTTGAAATCAACCTGTTAAATACCTAAATTAACCTTTTCAACCTTCAAACTAAATAATGAAAAATAGAGCCATACGTAATATAGCCGTTTTAGGGTCCGTAGCCATTGCTGGAATTATAAGTGTTCAGATTTATTGGATTAGTCAGGCTTTAAATTTACAGCAAGATAAATTTCAAGAAGATGTATTTATTTCTTTAAAGAAGGTTGCAGAGGATATTTCAGAATACAATCAGATGGATTTTCCGGTAGAAAATCCTGTGAAACAAATTTCGTCCGATTACTATATCGTAAATATTAGGGAGGCAATAGACGCGAATATTTTAGAATTATACCTTCGTAATGAATTCACAAAACGGAATATTCAAACCGATTATGAATACGCTATTTACGATTGCTCTAGCGAAAAAATGGTGTACGGCGAATATGTCTCATTCAAAGATAAAAAAAACGAAACCAATATAGGAGAGCTCCCAAAATATGATGAGTTTATATATTATTTTGGAATCAACTTTCCTAAGAAAACATCTTACCTACTCGCTGGGAATAAATTATGGATTTTCTTCTCTTTTATACTTCTTCTTACGGTACTCTTCTTTGTGTATGCATTAAGTATAATACTCCGCCAGAAGCGCTTATTTGAGCTCCAAAAGGACTTTATAAACAATATGACGCATGAGTTTAAAACACCAATCTCAACTATACATATTGCTTCGGAGGCTTTACTAAACGACAAAGCCATTTCATCGGAAAAAAGCCTCAGTAATTATACTCAGATTATAAAGGAACAAAACGAACGTTTAAATAGACAGGTTGAAAAAATCCTTCAAATCGCAGCCTTAGAACGCAGAGAAATAGATTTAAACTCTGAAGAAATCGCCTTGCATCAATCCATAAATTCTATAGTAAAGAGTGTGGAATTGAGTCTTGAAAAAAGAGGTGGTTCTATAAATACAAGCCTACTTGCAAAGAACGATTTGGTAAACTGCGACAAACTTCATTTAACCAACATCTTATATAATATTATAGACAATGCCATAAAGTACAATCATCAAAAACCATCTATTTCTATAGAGACTACAGAAATGGAAAGGTTTTTGTGTTTAAAGATTTCTGACAATGGAATTGGTATCCCTCAGGAAGAATTAAGTAATGTAAAAAGCAAATTCTTTAGAGTTCCTAAAGGAAAAGTTCACAACGTAAAAGGATTTGGCTTAGGCTTATATTATGTAGATCAGATTTGTAAAGCACACAACTGGCAATGGACTATTGAAAGTGAGCAAAACAAAGGTACAAGCGTACTGTTTAAAATTAAAAAATAAATATGGCGAAGATTTTATACGTTGAAGACGATTTGAGTTTAAGCTTTGTAACACAAGATCAGTTAGAAAAACGTGGCTACGAAGTTTTTTCATGTGAAAATGGTCTCGATGCCTTAGCGCTTTTTAAGAAAGAAATCTTCGATTTATGTGTGTTCGATGTAATGCTCCCTAAAATGGATGGCTTTGAATTGGCAAAAAAAATAAGAGAGACAAATAAGCATATTCCTATTTTATTTTTAACTGCTAGGTCTATGCAAGAAGATAAGCTTGAAGGCTTAACAATAGGCGGCGACGACTATATTACAAAGCCTTTTAATATTGAAGAACTCTGCCTTAAAATTCAAGTCTTTTTAAAGCGTAAGCTCGTAAATAAACCCATTGAAGAATTTTACCAAATTGGTCGCTTCCTTTTAGATGTAAAAGAACAAAAGCTTAAAAATGGAGCAGACGAAAGAAAGCTCACACTTAAAGAAACAAAGCTTTTATCGCTGCTTGTTCAAAAAGTAAACACGATTACTAAAAGAGAAAATATATTGGTAAATCTTTGGGGTAAAGATGATTACTTTCTTGGTCGTAGTTTAGATGTATTCATTTCTAGACTTAGAAAATACCTTAGCGTAGATTCCTCAATACAAATTGAAAATATTAGAGGAGTTGGATTTAAACTTGTGGTTTTAGAAGAGCGTAACAAAATTTAAAAAAGAAGATAAGGATTTATTGATTTAGTGAAGATAAGAAGGGCAAGTAGAATTAAGAATACTGTTTCCACTTTGCCATCTTCAAATCCACTAATTTTCAAATCATTTTCCTAGTACAAGAATTTATTATACGGATACCGTCTGGTGTGAATTTCTTTAACCAATTCGTAAACAGTCGTTTTAAACTCGTTCCAGTTTTGTTTTTCGTGAGCTGAGATAAAAATACAGTTGTTATTCATTTTAGACATCCATGTTTTTTCCCAATCGGCTAAAGAATTATTCCCTCTAGTTCTTGGCGTTAAATCGTCCTCCTCTTTTTCGGTGTAAGAGAATAAATCTATTTTATTAAACACCATTAAAGTCGGTTTGTCGGATGCTTGTATTTCATTTAAAATCATATTTACCGATTCTACTTGCTCTTCAAAATGCTCGTGAGAAATATCTACTACATGTATAAGAAAGTCCGATTCTCTAACTTCATCTAAAGTAGATTTAAAAGATTCTACCAACTGTGTAGGGAGTTTTCTAATAAATCCAACCGTATCGGAAAGTAAGAATGGTAAATTTTCAATGACCACTTTTCGCACAGTGGTATCTAAGGTAGCAAAGAGCTTGTTCTCTGCAAAAACTTCGGATTTACTAAGAGCGTTCATAATTGTAGACTTCCCTACATTGGTATAACCAATAAGCGAAACACGTATCATTTGCCCTCTGTTTTTACGCTGCGTAGCCATCTGTTTATCGATGGTTATTAATTTTTTCTGAAGCATAGAAATACGATCACGTATAATACGTCTATCGGTTTCAATCTCAGTTTCTCCAGGTCCTTTCATTCCAATACCACCTTTTTGTTTAGAAAGGTGCGTCCATAAATTGGTTAATCGGGGTAACAGGTATTGGTATTGTGCTAATTCTACTTGGGTACAAGCATGAGCTGTTTGTGCTCTACCTGCAAAAATATCTAATATAAGATTGGTGCGATCTAGCACCTTTTTATCGCCAAAAACTTCTTCAATATTTCGCTGTTGCGATGGACTTAACTCATCATCAAAAATGATAATATCAATATCGTTTTCTTCTACAAAAAGAGCGATTTCTTTTATTTTACCCGATCCTATAAAAGTCTTAGGGTTTGTTTTAGAAACCTTTTGTGTGAAGCGTTTTATTGTAGTGGCTCCTGCCGTTTCTGCTAAAAACGACAATTCATCTAAATATTCTTTAGATTTCTTTTCGTTTTGAAGCTGCGTTATTATTCCAACTAAAACAGCTTTTTCTCCTGTGGGTACTATTTCTACTCTTTGCGACATAAATGTGTTTTAGATCCAAACTGACCAAGGGATTCTACTCAAAATTAAAATCAAAGCAATAAGGTAATACACCGATTTTACTTTGTGCTTTAAAGTGTCTGCTATATCTTTTTTAGATTTAGAATGAGCCATGGTAATAAATACAATGGCAATAATCATCATTAAAGGATGCTCTAATGCATACAAACGCAAAGTAGCATCTTTCATGGCAGCTCCCATATCGCTTAAAGCAGTTAAACTTTTAGGACTAATAAAATATAAAGCAAAGCCTATAAGTAATTGAATATGGGCTAAAATTAAAACGATTAATCCATTCTTGCGGTGTGCATCCGTATGAGCTTGATTTGTACGATACGCAATAAACGATTTAACCAATGCCAATACCAAAACAGTAAGCAGTAAATAGGGCAAAAAGCTGTGTAAGTGTTTTAATCCTGTGTACATAGTTTGGGTTTTAATTCAAGCAAATTTACTAATTTCAATCAGCATTTGTAAGAAACTTGGCTAGCATTCGCATAAATATATTAATTTTACCTTTTTAAATAATTACTATGATGAGATACTTATACCTCTTACTCTTTTGTTTAGGGACTGTACTACAAGCCTTAGCCCAACAGAATTTTCCTGTAAATGGGGTGACTTCTACCTACAATGCAGTGCATGCATTTATTGATGCCGAAATACATGTTGATGCTCATACGAGTATGAAACGAGCAATTTTACTTGTTAAAAATAAGGAAATCATAAATGTAGGACAGTCTATAGATATTCCAGAAAATGCTATTATTCACAACCTGGAAGGTGCTCATATTTACCCTTCCTTTATCGATCCTTATACAAATTACGGATTGTTGGAAGTTGAAAATACAAAATGGAATCCTCGACCACAATTAGAAAGTAATACTCCTGGGGCTTATTCTTGGAATCAAGCTTTGATGCCAGAGTTTAGAGCTTCAGAAAATTTTTCACCCAATAATAGTGTAGCAGAATCCTATATAGAAATGGGTTTTGGTACCGTACTCTCTTTTAGAAACGATGGAATTATAAGAGGAGCTTCTGCGGTGGTTAGTTTGGCTGATGGAAAAGCTCAAGAGTTACTTGTAAAAATAAATAATCTAGCTCATTATTCATTTTCTAAAGGGAATTCTCAACAAAATTACCCAAGCTCTTTTATGGGTTCTATAGCCCTTTTACGTCAGTCTATTTATGACGCTATTTGGGCAAAGCACAATAATGATTATAGTAATTTGAGTTTGGTAGAGTTGCATAAAATATTAAAGTTAAAACCAATTATAGAACTCGATAATCATTATGCTATTCGCAATGCAACTGCTTTAGGCGAGGAATTTAAAATGAATTTTATTATAAAAGGTTTGGGCGATTCGTATTTGAGTATAAATGATCTTAAAAACACAAAAAGTCAGTTTATTGTACCCTTAAACTTCCCTAAAGCTTATAATGTAAGCGATCCTTACGATTGTTTAGATTTGAGTTTAGAGAAGATGAAACACTGGGAATTGGCTCCTGCAAATGCTTCTTTACTGGCTTCTGTAGGTGTTAGTTTTGCTTTTACAGCCTACGACTTAAAAGATAAAAAAGACTTTTTAAATCACCTTAGAAAAACTGTTGACTACGGCTTGTCTAAAGAAGCAGCTTTAGAAGCCTTAACTACCGTGCCAGCAAAAATGTTAAATATTGCCGACGAATACGGATTACTTAAAAAGGGAATGAAGGCTAATTTCTTGATTTTTGATCAAGAGCTCTTTAATCCCAAAAGTGAGTTATTAGAAAATTGGGTGCATGGAGTAGGGTATACCATCAAGCTAAAAAATGAACATGATTATAGAGGTTCTTATATTTTAAAAATTGATGGAGCTATTTTACCCCTTGACATAAGTGGAACGCCAGAAAACCTGAAAGCTGAAATTACGACTAAGGACACTTTAAAGGTTTCATTTAAAGTCGAAAATAAATTGGTGCATATTTCTTATAAAGATAAATATAACGATGTAATTCGGTTAAGTGGGCAAGGAATTGATCCTATAGAAGGCGAGGGGCAATTGGCTAATGGAGATTGGGTTTCGTTTGTAATGAAAAGAAAAGCTGCTTTTGTAGAAATACCAAAAGAAAAGAAAGACAACAAGCAATTGTTTAATGTAGATAAAGTTACATTGATAAATGAAATGGGTGAACAATGGGCACCCAATATGGCTTATGGTTGGACTGAAAAGCCTAAGCAAAATGCTGTTTTATTTACCAATACTACCCTTTGGACTAACGAAACCGAAGGAATTATAAATAATGCTTCTTTGGCAATTTACAATGGAAAAATTATTGCGGTAGGAAACGAAGCGGTTGCTTTAATTAGAAATAAATACGACTTCGAAATTATTGATGGAGAGGGCAAACATTTAACTTCAGGAATAATAGACGAGCATTCGCATATAGCTCTTAGAAGTGTAAACGAAGGTTCTCAAGCGAGTTCTGCAGAGGTTAGAATGGCGGATGCACTTAGACCAAACGATATTAATATTTACCGACAATTAGCTGGAGGAGTAACTTCGGCTCAATTGCTTCACGGCTCTGCAAACCCTATTGGTGGTCAAGCAGCTTTAATAAAAATGCGGTGGGGTGCAAGTGCTCAGGAAATGCTTTTTGAAGAGGCTAAACCTTTCATTAAATTTGCTTTAGGAGAAAATGTAAAACAAAGTAATTGGGGTGCTTATTCTCGTATTCGTTTTCCACAAACTCGTATGGGCGTAGAGCAAGTTTATTTTGATGCCTTTACTAGAGCTAGAGCTTACGAAAAAGAATGGAATACTTGGTTTAAATTATCTGCTAGTCAGAAAAAAACAAGTAAAATGCCTCGTAAAGATTTAGACCTAGCTTGTATTTTAGAAATTCTAAAAGATGAAAGAGAAATTACTTGCCACTCTTACCGTCAGTCGGAAATTAATATGCTGATGCAAGTTGCAGATTCTATGAATTTTACACTTAATACTTTTACGCATATTTTAGAAGGTTATAAAGTAGCAGATAAAATAAAAGCACACGGAGCTGGAGCTTCAACATTTTCTGACTGGTGGGCTTATAAATACGAAGTAAACGATGCCATTCCTCATAACGGATCTATCTTAAACGATATGGGTATAGTTACTGCCTTTAATTCTGACGATCCCGAGATGGCGAGGCGTTTGAATCAGGAAGCTGCAAAAGCGGTTAAGTATGGAAATACTAGCGAAGAAGATGCTTGGAAGTTTGTAACCTTAAATCCTGCTAAACTCTTGCATATAGATGCTACAGTTGGTAGCTTAAAAACAGGAAAAGATGCCGATATTGTACTCTGGTCTAACCATCCTATGTCTGTTTATAGTAAGGTGGAACAAACTTATGTAGATGGACGCTTGTATTATTCTTTGGAATTAGATGCAGAAAATAGATTGCGAAATAATACCGAAAGAACTCGATTGATACAAAAGATGCTTGCTGACAAAAATGAAGGTAAGGCGATTCAGAAAATTAAAAAAGACCGCTCGTACCACTTTCACTGCGACACTAAAGAATAATGACCAAGATGAAGAACCTACTGTTTATATTAAGTACCCTTTTTGCCTTACAGGCCTTTGCACAAACCCCAGCACCAGATCAAAGTAAAAGGGTTTTGTTGTACGGAGCTACTGCCCATATTGGCAATGGCGAAATTATTGAGAGCTCTTTAATAATTATAGAAAATGGTAAAATTTCGACTATAGAAGATGCCAGTAAAATTAGAATTGATATTTCTGATGCAGATTATTACGATGTAATTGGCAAACACGTTTATCCAGGTTTTATTTTACCCAATACAACTTTAGGTTTGGCAGATATTGATGCTGTAAGAGCTTCAAGAGATTTTGATGAAGTGGGAGAGTTGAATCCACACATCAGAAGTATTATTGCTTATAATACTGATTCTCCAGTTTTACCTACCATTCGTACAAATGGTGTTTTAGTAGGGCAAATAACTCCCCAAGGAGGAATGATTTCTGGGACTTCGAGTATTGTAGAGTTTGATGCATGGAATTATGAAGATGCTTTGTACAAAGAAGACGATGGAGTCCATTTAAACTGGCCTCAAAGTCCTCGATTGGATCGAAATCATAATCACAGTGAGGATTCTAAAGTTGAGTATAATGATGATTTGCTTGACTTAGAGCATTTTTTTAATAATGCTAAAAGCTACTATCTTTCTAATAAACCAAAACTAGATATTACTTTTAAGGCAATGGAAGGAATTTTTGATGGATCCAAACAACTTTTTATTCATGTTAGTTCTGCTAAAGGAATAAAACAAGCTGTTTTATTTGCTAAAAAAATGAATGTTCAAAAATTGGTTTTGGTTGGGGCTGAAGAGTCTTGGCGTATAGCGGATTTTATTGCAGAAAATGAAACCCCAGTTATATTAAACAGAGTCCATCGCTTACCAACATATAAAAACGATGCGGTAGATATGGCTTATAAAACACCAAAAATATTACAAGATGCGGGTGTTTTATTCTGTTTAGATTACGAAGGAGATATGGAAAGAATGGGTTCTCGAAACTTGCCTTTTACCGCCGGTACTGCTGTGGCTTATGGCTTAACAAAGGAAGAGGCATTAACGAGTATTAGTTTAAGTACCGCTATAGTTTTGGGAATTGAAGAAACGGTAGGAAGTTTAGAAATTGGAAAAGATGCAACCTTATTTGTTTCTGATGGTGATGCTTTAGATATGATGACAAACCGTGTGACTTTAGCTTTTATTAGAGGAAAGAAATTGGATTTAGGTAATCATCAAATCGATTTATACAACAAATACTCACAGAAGTATAAGCGGAATTTGGAGATTGAAAATGGGTTAGAATAAGTTTTTATCAGTACAAAAATTGTTTATTTTAAAATTCATTTTCAAGCTGTTTCACATGAAATTTAGAGTACTTACTAGCCAAGAATTAGAGCCTTTAAAAGAAGATTTTATAAAGTACCTTTCTGCCAATACAATTACGGGCGAAGATTGGGCTTCAATAAAAAAAGATAAGCCAGAAGAAGCAGAAACGCTTTTGGCTATGTTCTGTGATATTGTCTGGGAAAAATCGCTTGAGAAAATTAATTTCTTAGAACATCGAGATCAAAAATACTTAAAAGTATTTCGTTGTTCGAAAGCGAAAATTGAAATGGTAGGTTTTGCTGTAATGGCAGAAAATGCTCCTTCCTTACTAGAGAATGAAACCTTTGATAAATTAGGCTCAGGGGCTTTACAATTCTCCGCTTTAAAAGCTGAATTCTATACTTCCGAAAAAGCATCAAATGATCTAATTATGGAAAAGTTTAAGATGATGGAAGAGGGTTGTGTTCCGTGCGAAGAGGCATACTTTTACGGAATTAAATCTTTAGTAAAATAGAGGACTGTATAATAAGCGAATTTGTATTCTACTTTTTTCTAAGTACTTTTTCACCAAACCTATTCTCCTAGATTCTTACTCCTTTCTTTATTTTTTTCACTTCTCTCTTTTCTTTACAAGCCCATAAGCCATGCAAGAGAAGTTCCGCCAAGGCTTTTGGCTAGACTTTTTAGTCGGTCAGAAAAATCTGTTTCCATAGGATCGTAAGGAACTAAAATTGGATTTCCTAAACTATCTGTTTTATAGAGAATATTGCTTTTATTACTTAGCAGCGAATCGCTAGGCATTCCGAAGTAAAATCCAAAAACAGAATTTGCTCCTAAAGCATCAGAATATTTCATTGCGTCTCTAACACCTCTTTTTAATTGACGAACAATAAGACTGTTTTTTTGATCAATTTCTAAAAATGCGACATCATCAGAGAAAAAGGTAGCTGAATAAGGGTCATCATCTACATCGGCATATAAAATAAAATCACTTATTTCGGTTATATGGCATTCAACAATACTTCCATCCTTTAAATGCACAAAATCTTGTGCATTTAAAGGAAATGAAAATAGCAATAAAAGTGCACCTATATAGTATAGGAGAGTATGGAGTAAGTTTTTCACCTTAAAAAGGTAAGAATTTGTATTGGTTATTCCAATAGACGAATAAACTTTTTAGTCAATCAATTTTATATCTACTTGAACCAAAGATTTGAAGCTTTCAATTCTAGCGTTTATAGCATCTTGACTCAAATACGCAATTTTGTCCGTTCCGAATTTCTCTACTGTAAGAGAAGCTAAAGCAGAGCCATAAATAATTGCACGCTTCATATTGTCAAAAGACAAATCTTTTGTTTTGGCTAAGTAACCAATAAATCCTCCTGCAAAAGTATCTCCAGCTCCCGTAGGATCAAATACTTCTTCTAATGGAAGTGCGGGAGCAAAAAAGCAGTTTTCTGTTTGGTCGAACAAAAGTGCTCCATGTTCCCCTTTTTTTATGATGAGGTATTTAGGACCCATTGTCAAAATCTTTCGCGCAGCTTTAACTAAAGAATATTCTCCAGAGAGCTGTCTTGCTTCCTCATCGTTTATGGTTAAAACATCTACCATACTTATGGTTTCCATAAGAGAGTCTAGTGCAATATCCATCCAAAAATTCATGGTATCGAGTACAACGAGTTTAGGTCTGTTTTTTAGTTGAGTAAGTACTTTGCGTTGAACAGTAGGATCTAAGTTTCCAAGCATCAAAAACTCGCAGTCTTGGTAAGATTCTGGTACTACTGGGTCGAAATCTGCTAATACATTCAACTCTGTAGCTAAAGTATCTCTACTATTCATATCTGTATGGTATTTTCCTTCCCAGAAAAATGTTTTACCACTAGGCACAATTTGCACACCTTTTGTGTCCATTTTATGATCGCTTAGAATTTTGGTGTATTCTTCAGGAAAGTCATCTCCAATAACCGAAACCACTTTTAGTTGGTCTGTAAAATATGAAGAAGCTATACCTATATATGTAGCTGCACCACCTAAAATTTTATCGGTTTTGCCAAAAGGGGTTTCAATTTTATCGAATGCTACGGTTCCTACAATTAGTAAACTCATGCTTGAATGTTTTTTGCAAATATATTCTTTATTTACTTAATTGCCTCTTAATTAATTTATGCTTCAGATGTTCTTTTAACTTCTATGTTTAGCTTTTATTAATTGGTCTTTTAATCAACTTAGCCGATAATAGTGTTGGTTTTGTTTGCTTTAGGCAATATTACTTAGTATATTTACAAGCTAAACTCAGAGTTGTGAGGTATGGATCCCCTATACTTTCTAGAGTTTGTAAGTGATCGACGCTTATCCCCCTGGTGTTGTTGAGCTTTAATTATTGGGGTAATATTTAACTAAATTTTTACATTATGAGAAAAAAACTGCTCTATTTGTTAGCTTTTGTTGGTTCGTTATCTATGTCTACAATGGCACAGGATTCGACCGCAATATGCAATGTACTAACGATGACTGACCAGTATGGTGATTCATGGGATGGTGCTTTTTTAACTATTGATGGTATCGATTACGATGCTGCTGGTATGTGGACTAATTCATTTTTCTCTGAGTCTTATGACATTCCTCTATGTGTAGATTTATCAACTTGTATTGATATTGTTTATACTTCAGGTTCATATGATTCTGAGCATTCATGGTCTATTTCCGATACAAGTGGTGCTGTTTTAGCTTCAGCAGGTCCTGCTGGAGGGTTGATAGGTACTTGTAGTACTGGTTGTACAGATTCTTTAGCAACTAACTATAGTGCTTCAGACATCTCTGACAATACACTATGTGAATATGATTTAGTACAAGGTTGTATTGATAATACTGCTTGTAATTTTGATGTTCTTGCAGAACAAGACAACGAAACATGTGCTTATGCTGAAGAAGGCTTAGACTGTGATGGAAACTGTTTATCTGGTTCTGCAGTTGAAGTTTCTATGACTGATTCTTAC
>CESE01039526.1_pt1 | contig 11587 bp, 9 predicted proteins | sample 350271 | NCBI WGS metagenome assembly CESE01 (sample SAMEA2621536, study PRJEB7988) | marine metagenome | isolation source: saline water (ENVO:00002010), including | reverse complement strand
AAAAATTTTTCTTCAAATATTGACTGGTACCATTTATTTTATAGACAAAAAGAAACAAAATTTCCAAAAAATGCAGTTGCTTACTCTAATAAAATAAATACAGATAGAAATAACCACAAGATAGTGGACATTGTTACATTAAAAGATTTATTTTTTATATTTAAAAAATATTGCCAACTTTATAAAAAAACAAGTTACTTAAATATTTTCCTGAAGAAATATTATGTTAATAAAAATATTAATATTTATTATATTTTTAAACCAGATTATTTAAACTTTTTAATTGGTTTGAGAAGTATTAAAAATATTCTTTATTTCAGATGTTTAGATAATGTTTTGAATAAAAAAAAAAAGTATAAATTAGGAATATATATTTATGAAAACCAGAATTGGGAAAAAATTCTTAACTATTTTTGGAACAAATATAATCACAAAAATCTATTTGCTGTTCCTCATAATGAAATCAGATATTGGGATTTAAGATATTTTGATTTATTTCCTACTTCTTTCTGTAAAAAAAAACTAAAACCAAAGAATTTTTTAATCAATAGTTATGCCAGTGCGAACATAGCTAAACTTCATAATTTTAAAAATCAAATGAAAGCAGAATCTTTACGGATGATTAATTTTAAACATAAGTTTACTAAAATTATAAATAAAAAAATGAACATATTTGTTGCATTGGACTTTTTTGATAACTCTTCAAGAAAATTAGTTTCAATTTTAGATAAAAATATAGATAAATTTAATCATATTGGAAAAATTTATATTAAAAAACATCCTGCTAGTCCTGACAATTATAATTTTACCTCAAAAAAAATCCATCTATATGATAATTCTATAAAGAGTATTTTACCTACAGTTGATTTGTTTATTGCATCCAACTCTACTACAGCCATATATTTTGCTACTTTTAATCGTATCCCATATATTACTTATATAGATAATAGCTCTATTAATCTTTCTCCCCTGTATCCAAAAAAAATATCATATTTTTATGATAACTATTCTTTTTCTCAATCTATAGAAAATTTTACTTTTGATAAAAATTTTCATAAAAATTATTATTTGCATTCAGATAATAATTTAAATAAATGGAGTTTACTTTTAAATAAATTTATAAATTAAATGAAAAATACCCTAAATTTAACAATTGTTATTACGACTGTAGGAGAAAAATCTTTATTAGCTGTAATAAAAAATATTAATTTGACAACTTCTAGGCCTAAAAAAATTTTAGTTGTTATTTATAAAAAAAATATAAAAAAAATTGATAAAAGAATTTTAAGCACTTATGATAACGTGGAGATAGTTCAAACAAATTTACCAGGTCAGGTTAATCAAAGAGTTGAAGGTTTTAAATTAGTAAGAACTGATTATGCTATGCAGATAGATGCTGATTGCTTCATTGAGTATCAGTCTATTAAGAAAATGATGAATTTCCTAAAAACTCGTAGAAATGTCTCGGTAGGCCCATGTTTTTTGGATATTAAGAACAATTTACCAATACATAAATTAAATAATAATCACAAATTTTTTAAAACTCTAAAAAATTTAATATTAGGTTTTCCAAACGACAATAATATTATGGGAAAAGTATCTAAGACAGGAACTAATTTTGGAGTAGATTATTTTTATTTAAAAAAAAAAGCAATACAGGTCGATTGGATTCCTGGTGGTTGTTTGATGCATCATAAGAAAAACTTATATTTAAAAAACTACTATCCATTTCAAGGCAAAGCTTATTATGAAGATTTAATTCATTCTAAAATTTTAATTCAAAAAAATATAAAGTTATTTATAATTAAAGATGCAATTTGTAAGACAGACTTTCCAATATTTCCAAAAAAATTCAAAGAGTTTATTAAGTACATAGCATCTTATAACTACTCTAGTAAGATTTATAATGTGGGTATAATAAGAAAGTATATTTGTATAACTTTATACTTTATAAGATATTTTAAAAATCAAATTTATTAAAATGATAGTTGGAATTTTATCAAATAAAAAATCTTATTTACCAGAAATTATTGCGTATAAAAATTATTTTATTGAAAATAATATCAAAGTTAAAATTTCTGATCAAGAATTATCATTAAAAAATTGTGATATCATTATTATTTTTTGTGGTTTTTTTTTAAAAAAGAAGCTAAAAAATAAATTTTATATTCATGATTATTCAAGTTTATCAACTCCTCCACTATGTAAAGTTAAAGATTTAATTAAAAAACATTTTAATTATAAACCTGATTTAAGAATTTTTAATTCAAAATTAATAAAAAATTTGATGAACTATAATGATAAAGTTCCATGTGTGATTAGATCTCAAGGAGTATTAAAAAATTTTTTTCAGAAACGTCCAAAAAAGTTTAGTTATGATTTTTTATATACTGGCTCAATAGAGGCAAGAAAAGGATTAGAAAAAATTTTTTTTAAGTATTTAAAACTAGGATTTTCAATACTTGTAATAGGAAATGTTTCTAATTCTTATAAGATGAGATTTTCTAATTTTGCAAAAATTAAATTTTTAGGACCTAAAAAATACATCCAGATTCACAAATATTATAAAATATGTAAGCATGGACTAAATTATATACCCGATGAATTTCCTTATAATGCTCAATATAGTACGAAATTTTTGGAATATTCTGCATCTAAATTAAATATAATTTCTAACAAAACAGTTTTCATGAAAGAAATTTCAAAGAAATATAAAATTAAAAATGTTTATGATGAAGATATTCATACTGCTCAAGATTTAAAGAATGCTCAATTTCAACATATAAATATGCTTAATTATCAATGGAATGTGGTATTACAAAAATCAGGAATATTAAAAAAATTATGTGTGGAATAGTTGGTGTTTTCAATTACAAAAAAGTAAACAAAAAATTTATGACATCTGTGTCAAATAAAATTAGACACAGAGGCCCAGACTCAAATGATATATATCTGGAAACAAAAAATAATTTGGGTTTAGCAAGTTTGAGGCTAGCTATTGTTGATGCATCAAAAAAGGGAAACCAGCCGACACACTCATTTTCAAGAAGGTTTGTGATGGTTTACAATGGTGAAATATACAATTATTTAGAGCTTAGAAAGCTCATAGAAAAAAAGTCTATAGAATATAAAAAAAAAATATCATGGAAAAATTCAACGGATAGTGAAGTTTTAGTCAATGGTATTGAAGTTTTCGGTATAAAAAAAATGCTTAAAATATGTGAAGGTATGTTTGCCTTTGCTCTTTGGGATAAAAGAGAAAAAAAACTGATTATAGCTAGAGATAGAATAGGAGAAAAGCCACTGTATTATGGAATCCACAATAAAATTTTTTTTTTTACTTCGGATTTATTAACTTTTCAAAAAAATAAATTATTTAAATTTGAATTGAGCAAATCAGCTGCAAGTCTTTTTGTAAAATATGGCTTTATTCCAAGTCCTTTATCTATTTATAAAAAAGTTTTTAAATTAGAGCCAGCCACAATTCTAGAAGTTGATGAGAATTTAAAAACAACGAAGTATAAATATTATGATTTAAAGAAAGAATTATTCAAAAATTCATCAAATAATAAGAATGTTAGGGTAAATAAAAATATAATCGACGATTCCCACAAACTATTACAATCCAAAATAAATAAAATGTTGAGCAAAAATCTTAAAGTTGGCTGTTTTTTATCTGGTGGAATAGACTCAGCTTTAATTGCATCTATAGCGCAAACTGTGAGTAAAAAAAAGATTGAAACATTTACTTTAAAAACATCTTTTAAAGATTTTGATGAAAGTGATAATGCAAAAAAAATTTCACAATATTTGGGAACAAGCCACAACACTTATACAGTAAAAAAAAAAGATATTATGTCTTATGTTGAAAATATGCACAAATATTATTCTGAGCCATTTGGAGACAGTAGTCAAATTCCAAGTTTCCTTTTGGCTAAATATTCAAAAAGTAAAATTAAGATAGTATTAACAGGAGATGGGGGGGATGAAATAGCTGGAGGTTATAATCGTTACTTATATTTTAAGGAATATCTCAATTTATTTAACAAAAATATTTTATTTGTAATATTATTAAAATTAATTATCCCTGTACTTTACAACTTAAATAAAATTATAAAATTAGACTTTTTAAATATTTGGAATTTAAATTCTAAATTAAGAAAAATAAAATCTATTGCAAATATTAAAAATTTTTCTGATTATTATGATGCTTCTATTAGTCAAGGAGAATATGATGATAAATATTTAAAATCCTCAAGTTTTATAAATAATAAAGAATATATAGATAAAAATAAATATACATTTAAAGACTTGATGTACCTGGATCTCAAATTATATTTTCCAGACGACATACTGTGCAAAATGGATAGAGCCTCAATGTATCATAGTATAGAGAACAGAACACCTTTTGCTAATCATAAAATTATAGAACATTTTTTTAGGTTGCCATCTAATCTTTTGATAAAAAAATTTAAAACTAAAGTTATACTTAAAAAACTGCTAGGTTACTATTTGCCTAAAAGATATATTTCAAATGTTAAAAAGGGATTCTCCATACCAATGAGTCTCTATTTAAAAAAATATTTATCGAATTGGGGGGATGATGTTTTAAATATTAAAAATCTTAGCAAACATAATTTATTTAATAATGAATATCTAATTTTAAAATGGACTGATTTTAAAAAAGATAAAAAAAATATCAATTACCACCAATTATGGAATATTTTAGTTTTACAGAATTGGATTAATAAAAATTGATTACTTATTTATCTATTTATATCTATCTTGCAGTTCTTTCATTAAGCGAAATCAAATTAAGCCATGATAAAAAATTTTTTTATTTTATTTTGCTTTTTATATTTATGTTATTATTTGTTTCTGGAAGACATTATGTAGGTGGTGATTATGTAAAATACTTATATTGGTTTGAGTATGCAAAATTATTTCCTACCAAGGGTTTTTCCACATTGTTAGGTCTTAATTATATTACGATTATAAGTCAAACGGTAAGTCTAGAATATTTTTTTTTCAATTTTCTATGTGCATTAATTTTTATATCTGGAATTTTTAAATTTTTAAATATTTCAAATGAGAGATTATTTCTTTTAATATTGTTAATCCCTACTATGATTTATGTTGTAGGCTTGGGTTATACTAGGCAATCAGTATCAATAGGTTTTTTATGTTTGTCAATTTATTACTGGTCAGAAAATATGAATGTAAAAAAATATATTTTCTTCATTCTTTCAGTATTAGTACATATTTCTAGTTTAATTTTTTTTTTTATACTTTTCTATAAAACTTATGAAAAAATCAAATTAAGTAAATTATATATATTGTCTGCATTATTTATAATTTTTTTGTATATTATTTTTATTTATTATTTCAATAACTTATCTAATTTGTATTCTGTTATAGGTTTGGATGTTAAAATTAATATACAAAATTCTTCTTTCAAATATTTAAAATTTTTAGCACATATTTTACCATGCATCATATTTATATTTTTTTTAAAAGATTTTAAGAAAGACAAAAAAATATATCCTCTATATTTTTTTTCTGTCACCATAATTATAGCTGTAATTGTTTTAATGATTATTCTTAAAATTGTAATAGATAAATCTAGTTACATAGATGTTATGGCAGATAGGTTATTATTACCTTTTTTACTTGTTGAGGCTTTAATTTTTGTAAGACTTTATTCTATTGTAAACTTAGAATATAAATTTTTATTTAAATTATTAATATTATTTTATTTCGGATTCATGTTATTCATTTGGTTACAATTTGCAGATAATAGTCACGCATGGAAACCATATCGATCTATTCTTTTAGAAAGCTATTCTGATAACTATAATACGTTTGAATTTGAACAATGATAATTTTTATTTTTTCAAAATCTTCTTGGAATGTCTATAATTTTAGAAAAAATTTAATAAAAAAATTAATAAGTGATAAACATGATATTTTTGTTATTGCTAAAAAAGATAAAAATGTAAAAAAACTACAAAATCTTGGATGTAAATTTATTGATATAAATTTTGAAAATGACTCATTCAATATTTTAAAGGATTTAATGGCACTTATAAAAATATTTTTATTAATTAAAAATTTTAAACCAGATTTGTTTTTAAATTTTAATATTAAGCCAGTAATATTGGGCAGTATAATCTGTAATTTTATGAACATTAAAGTAGTAAATACAATAACTGGATTGGGTAACGCTTTTCTTGGAAGATTATTTTTAAAAAAAATTGCTACCTATTTGTATAAATTAGCTATTTCAGATAATAATAAAGTTATTTTTCATAACCATGAAGATAAAAAAATTTTCATAAAAGAAGGTATTTCTAAGAAATTTAACTCATTTGTTGTTTTAGGATCAGGAGTGGATACTAATTATTTTAAATTCTCAAAATTGTTTAAAAAGAAAACAACTTTTCTTTTTGTGGGGAGACTTTTGTGGAACAAGGGTATAATGAAATTTATTGAAGCTTCAAATCATTTTAAAAATGATAAAAATGTATTATTTCATGTACTTGGTGAATGTACTGTTAATCTAAAAATTGGTATTACTGTAAGTTTCTTAAAAAATTTAAAAAAAAAATATAATTTTAAATATTTTAAATTTACAAGAGATGTAAGACCCATTATTAAACAAAGTACTTGTGTAGTCTCAACTTCTTATAGAGAAGGTGCTTCAAAAGTTTTATTAGAATCTGCTTCTATGGGTCGTCCCTTAATATCCTCTAATATTTCTGGTGCAAAAGGTATAGTATATAATGATTTTAATGGATATACTTTCAGTTTAGATAAAAAATCAAGTTTGAAAAATAAAATTAATAAATTTTTAAAACTTTCTTTTAATGAAAAACAAAAAATGTCAAAAAATAGTAGATTGTTAGCAACTCATAAATTTAATGAACAACGTATAATTAGTAAATATTTACAACTAATAAAATAGGAAATTATGAAAATTGTAGTTTTAGGAATGGGGTATGTTGGTTTACCTTTAGCACTTCTCCTTTCAAAAAAAAATACTGTAATAGGATACGATATTAATTCTCATAAAATTAAACAATTAAATAAGAATATTGATATTACCAATGAGGTTAATGAAAAAAGTTTTAATGCTGCCAAAAAAATATTCTTTACTAATGATCAAGTCTACCTGAAGAATGCTGACTTTTTTATAATTGCTGTGCCTACTCCAATAAAAAAAAATAAAGAACCAGATCTAAGACTTTTAAAAAAAGCGACAATTTTAGTCGCAAAAAATATTAAAAATCAAAGCGTGGTAATATTAGAATCTACTGTATTTCCGGGGACTACAGAGACTATTTGTGTTCCGATAATCAAAAAAATATCAAAACTTGAATATATTAATAAAGATTCTCCTAAAAATAATATTATGGGTTTTTACTGTGGGTTTTGTCCAGAAAGGGTAAATCCCGGTGATAAAAAACATACTATTGACAAAATTACTAAAGTTATTTCAGGCTCAAATAAACATGCAATTAGAAAAATAAAAAATTTGTATAAAAGTATTTGTAAAAAAATTCATATTTCTAGCTCTATAAAAACAGCTGAGGCTGCTAAAATTATAGAAAATACTCAGAGAGATTTAAATATAGCACTTATTAATGAGCTTTCAAAAATATTCAAATTACTTAAAATAGACACGCGAGAAGTACTTGCAACCGCAGGTACTAAATGGAATTTTGCTAAATATTTTCCAGGCATGGTTGGAGGACACTGTATTGGAGTCGATCCATATTATTTAACATATAAATCAAAAAATGTTGGATTTAAGCCTAATGTAATATTAGCTGGTAGAAAAATTAATGATGGAATGAGTAATTATATTTTAAAGAATATTATAAAAATATATAACAAAAAACATATAAGTTTTGTAAAATCAAAAATATTATTTGTTGGTTGTTCTTTTAAAGAAAATGTTACAGATACAAGAAATAGTAAATCTATAGAATTAATAAAAAAATTGAATAAATTAAGAGCTGAGGTTGATATTTTAGATCAGGTAATTAATGAAAATAAAATTCTAAACATAAAGGTATTTAAGTCTTTTAAAAATTTAAATAGAAACTATTATGACACCATTATTTTTTCTGTTACTCACGATAAATATAAAGACTCGCTTAAAAAAAATTATAGAAAATATTTAAAAACTGAAAGAAATATTGTCATAGATATAAATAGTTTTTTATCAAAAGAAAGTTCAGATTTTAGATTATAAAAAGTATGATATATTTTCATTATTATGTGTATTTTTTAATATGTATCATACCAGCATTGCTAGTTACAGGTCCATTTCTCTCAGATTTAGCGGTAAGTATTGTTGCAATAATTGTTACCACATCTATTATAAAAAAAAAAAATTATTTCATATTTAAGAATAAGTATTTTATTATTTTTATAGCTTTTAATTTATTTCTGATTGCAAGATCAATATTTGCATACGACACTATATTTTCATTAAAAGTCACATTATTTTATTTTAGGTTTGCTTTATTCAGTATGGGCATTGCTTATTGTTTTTATTTATTAAACCAAAAAACAATAAATAAATTTTATTATTGCTTGATCATCACTTTTGTAATTGTAATTTTAGATGGATATTGTCAATTTATATTTGGGTATAATTCTCTAGGCCAAACACCATGGCATGAATTTAGGGTAAGTGGTTTTTTTGGATCTGAATTGATTTTGGGCAGTTATGTTTCTAAAATGTTTCCAATGGTTATGGTGTCTTTTTTAACATTAGAAGAAAATAAAAAATATTTTTTTCTTAAAATTTCCTTGCTTATTCTTTCCTCTGTTATGCTAGTATTGATATCAGGTGAAAGAGCTGCTTTTTTTTCTATTGTTCTTTTTTGTTTTATTTTTCTGGTATTAACAGATTTAATAAAATTTAAGTTTAAAATTTTAATATTAATTGCAACAATTTTTTCACTCGCAACTGTTATAACATTTAGTGAAAAAACAAGATTAAGGTTTATAGATCAAACAATTTACGCTTTCTATGGAGGACAAAATTTCACATCACAAGCATCTAAAGATTCTTATTTAGATAATGCTAAAAGTGAAAAAAAAATAGTTATTTTTACTCATGACACACACGCACATTATGTATCTGCGTATAAAATGTTTCTTGATAATAAGTTTTTTGGCAAAGGTGTAAAAATGTTTAGAAAGTTGTGTTCAAAAAAAGAGTTTGAATATGACAAATGGTCATGTACTACCCATCCTCACAACACATATTTACAGTTATTGGCTGAAACTGGGATATTCGGATTTTTATTAATTTTTACAATTTTTTTATTATGTCTTTTAGAATTAACAAAAATATTTTTTAAAAAAATATTTAATAAAAATTATTCTGTAGATAATATTAATATTTGTTTATATGGTTTTTTTATAATATACTTATGGCCTCTCATGCCTACTGGTAATTTTTTTAATAATTGGCTTTCAATAATTCTTTTTTTTACCTCTGGCTTTTTTCTATATAGAAATAATAAAATTAATTTTAATGAATCTTAATTTTTATTTAATATTTTTATTATTAATTTTATTTAATTTAGCTTTGCTAAAAAAATTTGATTTTTTGATTAAATTTATTAATGTTTATGACTCTCCAGATTTACTTCGTAAAAGACACAAAAAATCAACTCCGGTTGTTGGTGGTTTTGTAATCTATATAAATTTATTATTTATTTTATTGATAGATTTTTTTTTTACACAATTTATTTTATTAGATCTTTTTAATGTATTTGAGTTTCTTAGTTTTCTTTTTATTTTCAGTTTTTTTTTTATTTTAGGTTTTTATGATGATAAATATTTGCTTTCAGCATCTATAAAGTTATTCATTTCAACAATTTTACTTTTTGTTTTATTAAATTTTAATAGTGAATTAGTTTTAGACAATTTATTTTTTACTTCATTTAAATTTAGTATATTTCTATCAGAATATTCTCTTATAGTAACTATTGTAAGTATCTTGCTATTTCAAAATTCTATTAATATGTTTGATGGTAGTAATCTTCAGTTTTCAAATTTTTCTTTTATTTGCATTTTATTTTTACTTATTAAAAGTAATTTTAATGTTTTTTTTTTATTGTTAGCAATACCATTTATTTTTTACTGGTACTTAAATAAAAATAAATATTCGTTTTTAGGAGATGGTGGAGCTTTATCTTTATCATTTTTTTTTTCAATCTTTTTTATTAAATTTTATAATACTAATGTAGTCACTAATTCTGAAGATATTCTTGTTTTAATGTTGGTCCCAGGTATTGATATGTTTAGATTATTTATGTTTAGAATATTGAATAATAAAAATCCATTTACGGCTGATGAAAATCATATTCATCATATACTTTTTAGAAGATTTAAAAATAATGGAATAGTACAGTTAATTATTTTTTTGATGTCTGTGTCTTCAATAATAATTTATTATTTATCTGATAATTTAATCTATTCTATTTTGTTATTGCTTGTTTTTTTTATCTATATTGTCAAACAAGATAAAATTAAGAATTCATAGTATTTTTTTTAATATTAATATCTTCAATCAACTTTCTGTAACTTCGATTCAATTTTACAAGCTTAGAATTGTGAAAATTATCACAAAAATGCAACAATAAGGTAGCTCTTATGTGGCCCCCTAGTACAGGCTGGTTTCCATGCAAAGATCTAAAGCCATTAAATAAATATATATCTTTTTTATTGAATTTTATTATTTTTTTTTTAATTAGGTTTTTATGGGACAAATATTTTAGTATTATCTTGCTAATTTTATTTTGAAAAATATTTTTTTGAATTATGTTGATTAATAAAGATTTTGTTTTTTTTCTTAAATTAGGAAATAGAATTAGATTGCCATTTGTATTTTGGTTGCCAGTATTTGGAATTATTATTGGAACGAGTATTGTGTATTGATGAGCATCAAAATGAAAATCAAATGATGTTGAGTGCATTTTAGATTGTGAAATAACTCTTAGATTTTTGAAAATTTTTTGTTTTTTATAGGAAGGTAAATTTTCTTTTTTTGATAATCCGTAAAAAAGTTTGTAGAATTTATCTAAAAATGAATCACTATTTATAAATGTTTTATCAAGGCCCTCATCCATTAAAAAAAAGGATTTATTATTATTTTTATGGATATGATCACTTACTATTTTTTCAAGCTCGGATTGTTCTTTTTGATTTATAAAATTATTAAAGCAATGAAAACCTTGTTTGTTTAAATTATCTAAACAATCATTTATCATAATTCTTGTTTATTTTATATTTTTAATCTTTTTTGCCTTTTTTTTAAAGTCATCAGCTATTATTAAATAAGTAGTATACAAAGTTACAAGAGCAACAAACATTACAATCATTAAAAGATAATAATTTATTTGCTTTATACGAGTTAATTCTTTGGGAAATATTATATTATTAAATTCAGATACACTTTTATATATAAACTCTTTTTCTAATTCAATGTACATAAGTTCAAATTTTATTTGCCTTATTGAATTAATTATATTTACATCTATAGATTTAATTAAATTACCATCTA
>CESE01028347.1_pt1 | contig 11618 bp, 9 predicted proteins | sample 350271 | NCBI WGS metagenome assembly CESE01 (sample SAMEA2621536, study PRJEB7988) | marine metagenome | isolation source: saline water (ENVO:00002010), including | reverse complement strand
AGACTTTCGACTAAAACCAGTATTAGAATCTAGAATTAAACGACTACGTTGACTATTCGTCCTGGTACCACTATCATCTTCTTAGGTTTTCCATCAGGCAGGTATTGCGCTGTTTTTTCGTAGGCTAGAACTGCTTCTTCTACTTGATCTTTAGTAAACTCAGCTGGCAGAGAAATCTTGAAACGCATTTTTCCATTGAAACTCACAGGATAATGAATCTCGGACTCTACCAAATGTGCCGCATCAAATACTGGCCATTCCTGAGTAGTTACTGAATCAGAATTTCCTAGTTTTTCCCACAGCTCTTCTGCCAAATGCGGGGCATAAGGAGAGAGTAATAAGGTCAATGTTTCAAGCACAGCTCTAGAATGACATTTCTGTTCTGTGAGTTCATTGGTAGCGATCATCATTCCTGAAACCACGGTATTCCATGAGAAACGGTTTAGGTCTTCAGTTACTTTCTTAATGGTTTTATGAAGCGTCTTCATAGAATCTTTAGAAGGCGCATCATCTGTAACCAGAAGGATTCCTTCTTTGTCTATGTATAATCTAGAGAGCTTTCTAAGGAAGTTATGTACCCCATTTATTCCTTTGGTATCCCAAGGCTTGGACTGCTCCACAGGGCCTAAGAACATCTCGTAGCACCTAAGTGTATCCGCTCCGAATTTGTCGCACAGCACAGAAGGGTCTTCAACGTTATACCAACGTTTAGACATTTTTTCTACTTCATGTCCACAAGAGAAACCACTGTCTTTCGGGTAGAATTCAGCATTGAAATATTCTTTTTGCCACGCCTTTAAACCTTCTTTATCCAGTGAATCATTGTCTGTTAAATGAATGTCAATTCTCAGTTTCTGGAAACGCTCATCTACTGTTTTATATTCGGGAGAAGGGAACTTCTCATTGTAATCTTCTAAATGACTTACACATACATACGTGTTAGGATTAGCCTTATCCCTGTTTAGGATACTCGATCTCCCCAGGATCATTCCTTGGTTAATCATCTTTTTGAAAGGCTCATTGAAACTCAGATGACCTAAATCACAAAGAACCTTAGTCCAAAACCGAGAGTACAATAAATGTCCCGTAGCATGCTCGGCACCACCCATGTATAAATCCACTTGGTTCCAGTACTTCATTTTCTCCTCAGACACGAATTCCTCAGTGTTATGCGGATCCATGTAACGTAAGAAATACCAGCTACTCCCAGCCCATCCCGGCATGGTGTTTAGCTCCATTCTATCTCCCTCAAACACATCCCAATCTTCTTTCTTAGCCCGAGCCAATGGCGGATCACCATCCTCTGTAGGCAAATACTCGTCTATAGGCGGAAGCGTCACTGGCAGTTGGTCGTCTTCTATCAAGTAAGGAATCTCATTTTTGAAATACACAGGAACAGGTTCTCCCCAGTAACGCTGACGGCTAAACACCGCATCACGCAGTCTGTATTGTACTTTGCCACGCCCAGCATCTTTATCCATAATGGCAGAAACAGCAGCGTTCACGGCTTTCTTCCCTTTCAATCCATTTAAGAAATCAGAATTCATGAGCGGCTTATCCTTACTCGCATCCGCTTGCTCAGAAATATCGGCACCCTCCATAATGGCGGTAATTTCTATCTTAAAGTGCGTTGCAAAATCATAATCTCTCTGATCACCAGAAGGAACAGCCATCACAGCACCCGTTCCGTAACTGGCCAACACATAATCACCTATCCAAATAGGAATCTGCTTGCCCGTAAACGGATGCTCACAATAAGCCCCCGTAAAACAACCCGTAATATTTTTTACATCGCTCTGTCTGTCACGCTCAGATTTCAAACTAGCAGACTGTACATAAGCGGCTATATCTGCTTTTTGCTCTGCAGTAGTTACCACATTCACCAGCGGATGTTCAGGAGCCAGTGTTACAAAATCTACCCCGAAAATAGTATCAGGCCTAGTCGTAAACACCTCTATAGTTTCACTATGCCCAGCCACGATGAACTTCACAGAAGCCCCTTTGCTACGCCCTATCCAATTTCTCTGAATCTCCTTAATAGAATCACTCCAGTCTACAGTATCTAAATCATCCAATAAACGCTGTGCAAAAGCAGAAATACGCATACTCCACTGACGCATCAGTTTCTGTACCACAGGATGTCCGCCTCGCTCAGATTTTCCGTCTTTCACCTCATCATTGGCCAGTACAGTTCCCAGCGCAGGACACCAGTTTACCCAGCTATTAGCGAGATAAGTAAGTCTGTAATGCATCAAAATCAACTGCTGCTGCTCCTCATTCATACTCTGCCAGTCGGTAGCCGTAAATTCCCCTACGAAATACTCACCAAAGAATGGAAATTTCTCTAAATCCAGCGCCTTAAACCACTCCTCATCTTGAGCAGCATTCACATTGTAAGAACCATTGGCATTGAACTTTTCTATAAGCGTTGCAATGGGTTCTGTTTTCTTAGTATCGTTATTATACCACGAGTTAAATATCTGCTTAAAAATCCACTGTGTCCATTTGTAATAAGAAGGATCAGAAGTTCTCACCTCACGACTCCAGTCATAATTGAACCCCAGTTTATCGAGCTGCTCACGGTAACGTGCTATGTTTTTCTCAGTAGTCTCTGCAGGGTGCGTTCCCGTTTCTATAGCATACTGCTCAGCAGGAAGCCCAAACGAATCATACCCCATAGGATGCAGCACATTAAACCCTTGATGCTTTTTATACCTGGCATAAATATCAGAAGCGATATAGCCCAGTGGATGCCCCACATGAAGCCCAGCCCCAGAAGGATACGGGAACATGCTTAGCGCATAGAATTTCTCTTTAGAAGGATCTTCGGTGACTTTATAAGTCTCCCGTTTTCTCCATTCTTTAATCCACTTTTGTTCTATTTCTCTGAAGTTATATTCCATGGTAAACCAGTTAATTGTTCATGGTTTGGAGTTCTCAGTTGATAAACAATTCCAAAAAATGAAGGTGCAAAGATAACGAACTATTCCCCCACTCAATTTCTGATTCCGTGAATCAAGAATGATTCAACGGTCTTCAGTTCTCAGTTAACTTGATTTTCAACACTCTTTTTTCTCTTGTGCTTATTAAGGAACGTTTGGTGAGACTTGTTATTCGTGTGTTACTCTTGTAAAAACTCATCCAACTCCTCAAAAAACAACGGATAACTCTTCTTCACCGCATCTGATTTTTCTATCTGTATAGGACCATCAGAAATACAAGCGGCTATGCAGCCAGCCATGGCTATTCTGTGGTCATTAAAACTGTGAATAGTCCCAGCAGAAACCCTTCCCGTTCCATGCACTAAAAGCGTGTCACCTTCTGTGGTGAGCGTTACCCTTAATTTCCCGAAGGTTTCTATGAGCGCAGCCAGTCGGTCACTTTCTTTATGCATTAATCTGTGAATCCCTGTTATTCTAGAAACCCCTTCAGCGGCACACGCCAGCACCACTAGTGGAGGGAAGATATCAGGAGAATGTGTAGCATCTAGTTCGAACGGAAGGTTTTGAACCTGCTTAACGGTGATGCTTCCATTATTCCAATCCACTGAAGCCCCTGTGCGTTCTAGTGCCGTTAATATGGCTTTATCGGCCTGTAAAGAATGTTCATTTAATCCAAGGATAGTGGCGCTGCCAGAGATGGCAGCTCCCACCACATGATTGGCCATTCCCGACCAGTCGCCTTCCACAGCGTAAGAAGTTCCGTCGTACGATTGATTTCCTTTTATATGAAAGGTTTTGTAGTCATCATGAGTGATTTCCGCACCGAAGAGCTGAACCAACTCCAAGGTCATGTCTATGTATGGAATACTCTTTAAGTTTTTTACGTGCAGCTTAGTATCTCCATCAGCTAAAGGCAGAGAGATTAATAAACCAGTAAGAATCTGAGAACTAAAAGAACCATCTACGGTATAATTCCCCCCTTTTAATTTCCCTGAAATAGTGATAGGTAACTTGCCTGCTTTACTATAAACTTCCACGTCACAAGCGGATAGAGTTTCCATAACAGGAGCTATCGGACGCTCTAGAATAGACCCTTTTCCAGTAATAGTAACCGCCTGATTTTTTAAAGAAGCCAACCCCGAAAACATCCTCAATCCCAATCCAGACTCTCCGATATTCAGCAAAATATCTTCCTCGGAGCTAGAAGTGTTGGGAGTAATGGTCAGTTTTCTAAACTCTTCCTGCACATCAGCTCCCAATTGATGAACCGCATCGGCCGCAGCCAGCCCATCTGCAGACCATTGCACGTTAGTTAACACAGAAACGCCATTAGCTAAACTGGCCAGTGCCATTGCGCGCTGCAAGAAACTCTTAGAAGTCATAGCATTCAGCTTTCCTGAAAACTTGAATGGTTTTATAGACTTTATTTGAGATTCAAGATTCGACATTTTATTCTAATTTTATTATTTGCTAACGTAATTCGAGCATCCCGCATTAACAATTAAAAGACTATTCATCATCAAATCCAATATTCAGCAAGTCCGATAATTCACCATAAGTCAACTGGCCAGGAGCCACTATACTATATTCTGAAGCAGCTGCATACGTCATTTTTTCACCAAAGAATAGAGACGTAACTCTACTTTCTCTTCCCTTTTCTCCCATGCAGAAGGCGACTAATCGATCATGCTCACGGTATAAATCCATTACGATAAGATTATCCTCTTCCTCCTGTGCCATACAGGCTATTTTTATCACATCTGCACCATCTGCCTTTAGTTTAGAAATCACCTCCATCAACACTTCAAATTCTGGAGTCTCATCGAAATTATGGTAGGATAATATGAGGTCTGCACCAGATGCCTTTACCCATTCAGTCACTTCTTTTTTTACATCTACGGGCAGTTCAGCATCTATATCTACATATACCGGCTCAAGGTTTAAACAATACTTAAAAATCTCTTTCCAGTTCGCGCGCGCAGTGAAATCACTGCGCAGTGTTAAAATCCATTCTTCACAGCTAGCCCATAACCGTTTTATTTCTAATGGGTTTATGGGCGCAAGGTCTAATCTCAATTCTGCTGCATATTTCCCAGCAGCTTGTTCCTGGCATTCAGCCAATGTTTTTCCGTTTATGCACACGAATACTTTACTCATTAGCCATTTCTTTTAGGTGGTTTTCTAGCTCTTTTAACTCTAAAGACATAATACGCACATCTCCAAAGCTGTGCGGCATAATGAAGTCTATTTCAGCGCTTTTACGCTTTTTATCTTTTAGGATTTTCTCCATCAGTAGCTCAGGCTTTATTTCAGTTTTTATAGGGAGGTCATAAGCGTTGCAATAGGCAATAATCTCCTCCACTAGCTGCTCTTTAGCCAGTCCTTTTCTTACAGCTATTCGGGCAGCTAGTACCATTCCTATAGCTACACATTCACCATGTGTCTTCTTAGAGGTGACCGAGGTATTAGCTTTAGATTCGGCTCTAGCCTGCAGAAAACCTACTGGAGCGGTAAGGTCGTTTAACGCCTCTATAGCATGACCGATGGTATGCCCTAGGTTCAGCCTCTTTCTCAGGCCAGCCTCTCTTTCGTCCTTTTCTACCACGGTTACTTTTACTTCAGCAGCCAGTTGACAAAGCGCTTTGAGTTTTTCTGGGTTTCCTAAGAGGGCTGTTCGCTCGTTCCCTTGAAGAAACTTTTGCAACTCCCCTCCATTAATCACCGCATGTTTTATTACCTCAGCCATTCCAGAGTTGAATTCTCTATTAGGGAGAGTGCTTAAAAAAGCAGGGTAAAAAGCGATGAAATTAGGTTGAGTAATAGTTCCCACCATGTTCTTAAACGCTCCAAAGTTAATTCCGTTTTTTCCTCCTATGGAAGCATCGCACATGGCTAATAATGTAGTAGGGAAAAAACCAAAATTGATTCCTCTCAAGTAAACGCTAGCTACAAAACCGGCGAGGTCTGTTACCACACCGCCACCTATTCCAATGAGAGTTCCATTTCTATCTATTCCGGCATCTAGTAATGCGGCTATGATGTATTCCACCACTTCCATTCGCTTCTGGCTTTCACCAGATGGAATGGTTATAGAGTTAAACCCCTCAACGTGTTTTCCGTGAAGTTTTAGCACGTTTTCATCTATGAGAAGCATGGTGTTTTGCACGGCTATATCTGCCAGAAACTCTTCTGGAGAATCTATGAAATGCAATGTTTGTTTGATGGAAATCGACATGGACTGCTAAGGTAATTAACTCCTCATGAATTTAGTGTTAAGTAGTAGAAATGATTCTAAAACGAATGTAGTTTGTTTAATTTTCTAGTGCTAAAAAGGGTAACAATGCAATTACACCCTTAAAATGCTAAAAAAATGGGTTTGGTGAATTGCTTAAATACCCAATGGGAGCAGTGTATTAAACGAAAGCAAATGCTTAAAACCGTTTATAAACGACCATAAGTGCTTAAGGTATGGTTCGGTTTATGAAGTGTGCTCAACTTTGCACCGAGTTTAGTTACAAGGACTAGACATCACGAAAATTAAAATTTATATATCATGAATGCATTAAGAAACAAAGTACAGTTAATTGGACACTTAGGAGCGGAGGTAGAATTAAAAAAATTAGAAAATGGAAACAGCGTAGCACGTATTTCTGTGGCCACTAATGAGAGCTATAAAAACAAAGCAGGAGAGAAAGTGACCGATACTACATGGCATAATGTAGTGGCTTGGGGAAAGACTGCCGAACTGGCAAGTCAGCTTTTAAAGAAAGGTTCTGAAGTAGCGCTCGAAGGCAAATTATCCAACCGGTCTTATGAGGATAAGGAGGGGGTAAAAAAGTACGTTTCGGAAGTAGTAATGAACGAGTTTTTATTACTTGATAAAAAGGAAACGGCAGCGGCTCCTTTTTAATTGAGCACCGTTTTAACCTGAATTAAAAGCGCTTCTATTTTCAATAAAAAAGGCCAGCATAATTATGCTGGCCTTTTAATGAATTATCATTTGCAGTCTAGTAACCTTCGAAAATTACTTTACCCGTTTCTATATCATACATTCCACCTTGTATTAGAAGTTCACCATTGGCTTCCATTTCAGCCAGTACAGGACTTTGTTCTATGATTTGTTCTAAAGCTCTTTTCACATTATGGTTAGCTACTTCTTGGACTAATTCTTTATTAGAAGATCCTTTCTGCTCGTAATTAACTTCTACTGCATCTACCACTGGCGTAATTTTACTCAACATTCCGGTAAGGTTACCTAGCTCAGCTCTGTCACAAGCTCCTTTTATAGCTCCGCAGTGTGTATGACCGAGGACCACTAAGACTTTAGTTCCTGCTAGCTTACAAGCAAACTCCATACTCCCGAGAATATCTTCATTCACGAAGTTCCCAGCGATTCTAATACTAAATAAGTCTCCTATTCCTTGGTCAAAAATCAACTCTGCTGATACACGAGAATCTATGCAGTGAAGAACGGTAGCAAAAGGGAATTGTCCTGACTTGGTCTGAGCTACTTGAGCTAATAGATCTCTATCATTATTCTTGTTTTCTGTAAATCGCTGATTCCCCTGCTTTAGTAATTCCAGAGCTTTAGCGGGTGTTAACTGCGCTTGAGATTCTGCTGTTTGTGTGTTCATCATGATAAATTTATATTTATTGAATCTACTATTTTCTATTTTTGATTGGGTAAACCTACTAATTTCTCGAATACTTTTGTTTGCGTTTCTGATTCCATTTCATCGAATCCTATCAATTCAACTTCTATGTTTCTGGTTTTAGCATTTTCTTCAAAATCATGAATTATTTCTAAAACATCTGGATGCATATCTGTGGTTTTAGTCGCATCTAAAATTACACTTTGGCCATCAGGGATCAAAGCCAAACTTTTACTCATGCTCCCTTTATTCAAGAACGTCACACTTTCAGCTAAAGTAAGATATACGGTTTCTCCATCCTTGTACTTTTCAGCATCAAATATGTAAGGCTTCTGGTAGTTTTTATAGAGAATGAAGAATACAGCCACTGCCATTCCCAAACCTATTCCTGTGAGAAGATCTGTAAACACGATACCCCCTATTGTTACTACAAAAGGAATAAATTCCATCCAACCTAAAGCATACATAGACCTAAATAAAGCTGGTTTAGCGAGTTTAAATCCGACTACTAGTAAAATAGCAGCTAACGAAGCCAGTGGAATCATATTTAACACGTTAGGAATGGTTAACACGCACACTAGAATTAGCAGACCATGAATAAAAGCGGACATTCTAGTCCTACCTCCAGATTGAATATTGGCAGAACTTCTTACGATCACCTGAGTCACTGGTAGCCCTCCTATTAACCCTGAAATCATGTTTCCTATTCCTTGGGCTCTCAACTCTTGGTTGGTAGGGGTTATTCTTTTCTGAGGATCTAACTTGTCTGTAGCTTCTACACAGAGCAGCGTTTCTAGACTGGCTACTATGGCTAGAGTAAATGCTATAGTATAAACTTGTGGATTGTTCCACTGACTGAAATCAGGGAACCTGAATTCTCCAAAAAACCCGGCTAACGTTCCATCCAATGGAAGGCTTACCAAGTGGTCTTGAGAGAGGCCAATATTTTCAGAATTATTAAATAATTGATTTAACAATATCCCTGCGATTACAGCGACTAAAGGACCTTGAACCCACTGACTCACGGGAAGTTTTTTAACGAATTTCTGTTCCCATAGAACCAGAATAGCTAAGGACACCACAGTAATTATTAGAGCTCCTGGAGTGATGAAGTCTAACATGTTTCCTAACTCACTAAAGGTGTTTTGACCATCGAGTTGCATAAATGAAAAGTCTCCCTCAGGGTCTGCATCATAGCCAAATGCATGTGGAATTTGTTTTAGAAAAATAATCACACCTATTCCTGCTAACATACCTTTAATTACTGAACTCGGGAAGTAATACCCTATGATTCCAGCTTTAAGAACACCAAGTGTAAATTGAATAATTCCGGCAAAGAAGACAGCTAATAAGAACACTTCAAAACCGCCTAAATCTGGGATAGCAGTAAGAACTATAGCGGCCAATCCTGCCGCTGGGCCACTCACCCCAAGCGGAGATTTACTAAAGGCAGAGACGATAATTCCTCCTACCATTCCGGAGATAATTCCGGAGAATAAAGGAGCTCCACTGGCTAGTGCTATTCCTAAGCACAAGGGTACAGCGACTAAAAAGACAACTATACCGGCGGGGAAATCATTCTTGAGATTGGCGAATACGCCATTACTTGATTTTTTCATTTTAAATTAAAATTGCATATAACGAACTAGGACTTTAGTTAAAAACTAAGACCTAAAGATTGTATAGAGAAGAAATGGAAGCGTGAGTTAGATCCAATCTGGTGGAGGACAAATAGTCTCCAAGGAAGGCGCTGCAGGGATGAAATGTAAAAAGAAAAAACCAGCGTTCTTTGTGTTTAAAGAACTCATTAATGATTCGTTAGAGTCTGGAGTGTATTTTTTTTCAATTTCTTCTTCAGAGTCTTTTTCATCACTTTCAGTATCTTCGAAGTCTATCGTTTTAGATAACTCTGTATCGAAATGATGCCCTGTGTGTGGTACTATCTGAACACCCAGAACTATCAAAAGAGTGAAAACTCCTATGATAGAGAAAAAAGTGCTATTTCTGTCAGCGAACATTTCGCAAAAGTAATTATCAAGCTTATAAATGAAGAATTAAAACTAGTGTAAGGATGAATACGTGATAACTCAATAGTTAAACAGGCAATAACATGTAAGTGAAGTTGTTGCGCGTGCGGTAGATCTGTTTTTTGTTTACACATTCATGGACTTCCAAGAAACAATTTAAAAACACCCGCATTTTACCCAAGCTATTTTATTTCCAGATCGCAGAAAGGGTAATGAAATTCCTTATTCTTAATTTGGAGAAGCAGAAGGTTAGACAATCACTAGCGGGGGAGATTTCAGCTAGAAATTCGAACAAGATTAATACTCCGGAGTTTAATTTCGTAAAAAAAACTGAAATCAACTGGTCTTTGTTCTCCTCCATTTTATAATCTCTAAGACCACTATACTCAAAAGGCAAGCGGCAAAAAACACAATCAAAAAACGATCTAACAAATAGTGGATACCGTCAAAAAGTAGGTAAACGAAAAGTGTTGTAACTATCGTGAAATAAAAAGCGCGTTCAAGTCGATATAGTTTGTAGGCATTTGCATTCTTGAGCCAGCTCGTGTACTTTTCATTCTCAGGAAATTCACTTGCTAAGAGTCCTAAGTCTTGAATAGATTTTTTATACTGTTTCCCACGGAAGTTGACCACGCCTCTGGCAAAGAGTAACTCTGCATAATGTTCAGTTCCTAGTAATTTGGAGTTCTTGCCTTGAGGATGTTCCTTAATTAGTGACAGTGCTTTTTCTATTTCCGGCAATGCTTTATTATAGTTTTCGGTTTGTGCTATACTAAGAGCGTAATCACTTTTTAAGCGGGTAATTTTATCATAAACAAGCTTATCATTTGAGATGTTCTGCCCTTCAATTAGTATTCGATTACGATTAAAAACCTCAATGAACTTTTTGGGCTTATTTTGTAAATCTTTGCTATAAATCGAGTCGTATACTTCGTGAAAGTCCATTATTAGAGTTCAGTCAAAGTTCTTTTGTTTGTGAGTTTAATTAACCAATCCAAAGTGCTTAAAACGCTCCCTCTCTGCTGAGCGTTTATCCACTCAAGCAGAACTAGAATTGAATGTCAAATTGAGTTTCTATTGGTTTTGGGATATGTTTTGGATCATCTCCAATCATTTCACGAATGTCAATTTCAATTCCTCTAGACATAGTAGTAATAGGGACGTCATTGCTATTTCCTTCAAATGGATTTTCAGTGTTTTCTCCTATACGCTCCATGGTATGAAATATCCAAGAAACAATCACCGAAAAAGGAATAGTCACCCAGATAAAATACGTTCCCACAAATTCTACCACGGCATGTACAGGGCTTGTGTGAATTTTCATGTGTTCGTGAATAGCGTCTACTACCTCCAGTCCTATATTCTCGAACTCATGCATCATTCCTAATGGGAGAAGGAAAATAAAAATCCACACGAAATAATAGTTTAGTGTGGCAAACTGACGGGGATACGGGAAGTTTTTAATTCGCTCTGCTTTTCCCTGTAGCGTAAAAAACTCAGTCATCATGCTTTGCATCTCCATGTGACGAAAGTCCTCTATCAGGCCGTCATCTTTAAGCTTTTTTATATGGCGAGACTGCAGATTTAGGCAAGCGCCTTGTTTGTTGTTCTTACTTAAGATCTCTTCCATTTCAGACTTAGAAACGTAGCCTTCTAGTTCTTCAGAAAGTGAATATTTCCACTCTTGTATTTCTATTTGAGATAAGTATTCCTGATCACTCTTATCCATTTTACTTATCTCCCATGGTTTGTGCTGCCTTAGTGCATGTCTAAGACTTGTCATCCAAGCTACATGCCTCATTACCATTTCTTTCCTGAGCTTGAATAATTCCGCATCAGTTAGCGGATTCTTAGCATGATCGTTAGAAACAAAATCGTTTAACATTAAGGTAAATGACCTGGAACCATTCACTATTCCACCATATATCTTCCGAGCCTCCCAGAGCCTATCATAAGAAGCATTGTTTTTAAAACTGACAATAAACGCTACGGCAGTT
>CESE01001916.1_pt1 | contig 11775 bp, 6 predicted proteins | sample 350271 | NCBI WGS metagenome assembly CESE01 (sample SAMEA2621536, study PRJEB7988) | marine metagenome | isolation source: saline water (ENVO:00002010), including | reverse complement strand
AGTTAATTACGTAATATTTTTATTTCTATTTAGTTCCTGCGAAACTGTTGTGCAAATTGAATTAGATGACGAAAGTAAAAATTTAGTTATCGAGTCCTTACTCGAATTCTCAGACTTAACTGATACTGGATTTGCTCGGGTTCTATTAACTGAAACAAATGCTTTTTATGGCGACATAGCTCCAAAAACGATTTCAAATGCTAGCATTTCTATTAATTCAGTTAACAACACTTATAATTTAATCGAGGATCCTGATTCTCTAGGTTTCTATTTTTCTCCTAATCCTATTCCTTATTTAGGTGAAGAAAGTTTCACGATTGATGTAATTGCTGATATTAATGGATCTGAAGGCCATTGGGTAGGAACCAACAATTACACTGATGTCCCTGTTATTGATTCAATTTATTACGAATTTTTACCAGCATCGCCTCCATTTCAAGAGGAAGGTAATTTTGTTAAGATTATTCTTACTGATCCTGTAATGGAAGAAAATTTTTATCATTTAACTGTTTTAGTTAACGATTCTTCAAGTTTTGAATTGTCACCTGGAACAAAGAGATCTAAAATATTAAATGATGAATACTTTAATGGAATGGATCTAAATTTTATAGTAAATGATATCCCTTTAAAAGAAAATGATCATTTAGAAATAATATTATCCTCTATTACAGAAGATGTCTATGAATATTATTTTAATATGTACACATTACTTGCAGAATCAAGTGGTATTGGAGTTGCACCTCCATTTCCTCTTTACGGAAATTTAATTTCTTTGAATGATGACTTTGATAATGCTTTGGGTAACTTTCAAGTAAGAAGCACTACTTATAAAGAGATTTATATTGAAAATTAATTTCATACTTAATTTTAATAAAAAATATTCAGTTTTGTAAATTCCTAACCGGATATAGTGATGATTTAATCTATACTTATGAGAAAAATACTTTTTATATTCCTCTTTATTTCCTCCGGAATATTGGCGCAAAACACATTTACGATTAGTGGTTTTGTAAAAGAACAATCGAGTGCTGAAGAATTAATAGGTGCAAACATTGTTAGCGAGTCACCTCGTATAGGGGTAACTACCAATTCTTATGGTTTTTATTCTCTAAGCCTTCCCGAAGGAAAATACACCATTCGATATTCATTTATTGGCTATCAGGATAAGTTAGTAGAGGTTTCTTTAAATAATAGTAAACGTATAGATGTTGGACTTGAACCTTATGCACAAGAGCTCTCAGAAGTCGTTTTAAATGCCGATGCTATGCAAAAAGTTCGTTCTATTGAAATGAGTGTTAATAAGATGGACACTAAATCGATTAAGGAGCTTCCTGCAGTATTGGGCGAAGTAGATATAATTAAAAGTATTCAACTTTTACCTGGGGTAACAAGTGTAGGAGAAGGAGCTAATGGTTTTAATGTTCGTGGAGGTTCTTCAGACGAAAATTTGGTTTTACTCGATGAGATGAACCTATTTAATTCCTCGCATTTATTTGGATTCTTTTCTGTTTTTAATGCAGATGCTATTAAGGATATGAAGCTCTACAAAGGTGGTATTCCTGCAGAATATGGTAACAGAATTTCATCTGTTTTAGATGTCCGTCAAAAAGAAGGAAATGCAAATTCTTATCATGCTTCTGGTGGAATTGGGTTGATTTCGAGCCGATTAATGATAGAAGGCCCCATGTGGAAAAGGAGTTCGTTTATGATTGCTGGACGAAGATCTTATGGCGATTTATTTCTACTTTTATCAAACGACGAATCTATAAATTCCAACCAACTCTATTTTTACGATTTAAACATGAAGTTTAACACATGGATAGGCTCAAAGGATCGTGTTTTCTTATCTACTTATTCTGGTGATGATGCCTTTAAATTTGGCGATTTATTTTCTTCTTCATGGGGAAATAGAACTCTAAATGCCCGTTGGTTGCATTTGTTTTCAGATCGTCTGATAGCTAACTTATCTTATAACTCCAATAACTATAATTATCTAATATCAATAGATCAAAATAATTTTTCTTTTGATTGGGAGTCAAAAATTAAAAATAATAAATTTAAATACGACCTATCTTATTTCCATAGCAACAAGCATCAATTTAAAATCGGAGCCTCATTAAATACCTACCATTTCGAGCCTGGACTTATTACACCAACATCAGATAGTTCTGTTGTTAATGTAACAGAAATGCGTAATAAATTTGCTTACGAACCCGCAGCTTTTATTCAAGATGAATGGAAGGTTTCGGAGCGATTATTAGTAAAAGCTGGATTGCGTTGGTCTTCGTTTTATAGAGTAGGTATTGATACAATGACCGTTTATGAAAACGGTCCTTTAGAGTACGATATAGATCAAAACATGTATATGCCTGGCGATTCTGTTGGGTCAGTTGTTTATGGAAATAACCAAATTGTTAAATCCTACAATGCTTTGGAACCACGGTTAGCCTTGCGCTATCAATTAAATGATTTGAGCTCAGTAAAAGCCTCTTATCAGAAAATTAATCAATACATGCATTTAATTACTAACGCATCTTCTCCTACTCCTTTAGATATTTGGGCTCCTGCTGGCGAGTACATTAAACCTTTAACAGGGCAACAATTGGCTTTAGGGTACTTTTATTCGTCTAATAATATGATGTGGGATTTCTCTACAGAAGTTTATTATAAAAAACTGGACAATGTACTCGATTATATTGATGGTGCTAACTTAGAGTTTAATGAAAACTTAGAAACAGAAATTCTATATGGAGAGGGTAGAGCTTATGGTTTGGAGTTGATGTTAGAGAAAAAAGAAGGGAAAGTTAAAGGATGGATTGCTTATACCTTAGCGAAATCAGAAAGTCTAATTCCTGGGTTGTCAGATACTGATCCAGGTATTAATTATGGGAACTGGTATAATAACCCACAAGATAAAACCCACGATTTGTCTATTGTAGCATTTTACAAACATAATAAAAAATGGTCTTTTTCTACCAGTTTTGTTTTTGCTACAGGTATACCAACTAATTATCCTACTGCTAAATACGAGTACGAAGGCTTTACTATCCCTCATTATGCTGGAAGAAATGAATCTCGATTGCCTACTTACCATCGTTTAGATTTAGCGGCTACTTTACGACCTTCAAAAAACGAAAACCGCAAGTGGAATACTGAGTGGGTGTTTAGTATTTACAATGTGTACAACAGAAAAAACGCATCTTCTTTATATTTCCGTCAGAACTCAGAAGATCCAGATGTCACAGAGGCTGTACAATTGTCTATATTCCCAATTATCCCTAGTGTTTCATATAACTTCAAATTCTAATGAAAAATACATATTTATATATTTTAGGCCTATTTATTTTAGCCTCATGCCAAACTGTTGTTGACTTAGATGTGAACGAAGGAGTTAAGAGTTTAATTTCTCAGTCTGTTTTAGAATTCCCACAAGGGGATGCATTTGGTAATGCAAGTGTGCAGCTAACCGAAACTTCTGCATTCTTTAGCAATACATCTAATCCTGCTGTTTCGGGTGCTCTAGTTGTAATTAACGATCTGTATATTTTAGAAGAGCAAGGAGAGAATACAGGATTGTATACTTTGGACTCTATCCCCTTAAACCAAAGTGCTAGCTATAAATTGAGTATTGAAGCTGAACTTAATGGATTAGAAGGTTCTTGGGAAGGGGAAGATGTTTTTACCCAATTAGCGCAAATCGACAGTTTTTATATAATTTCTGACTTAGATCCAGACACATTTTCGAAAAAAGGATATTTTATAAATATGGCTTTTACCGAACCAGGAAATGAAGTGAATTTCTATTTGCAAGAATTAGAACATAAAAAAGCTGACACTATAAATAATAATTTCAGATTACCCTACGCGGTTATATATGATGATTTTTTTGCGAATGGTCAGGATTTAGATTTCCCTATTAACGATGTTCCTTTTGGTATTGGTGATACAGCTTGCTTTAAGTTTTCTAGTATATCGGAACCTACTTATCTGTATTATGAAAATTTAAATCAGTTGTTATTTCAAACAGTAGGTATAGGTGCTGCACCTCCATTTCCTTTAAGAGGGAACTTGGTTTCTAAAAACGATAATTTTGAAAATGCTTTGGGTAATTTTAAAGTGAAAAATGTATTTCAACGGGAAGTCATTATTGAGCAGTAATCTTTCTATACTATTTAGTATTGAGGATTGGAATCGGTTTTTAGCGAAAAGGTATTTTATTGACTTAACTTGAGATAGAGAATACTAATAAATCATGTATTCTTTATTCTGTCTTCATCAGCTTCCATTCAAAATTGTTAATCAGTTTTTAACAATTAAATAGAACCTGTTACTCATGCCTTAGAGCTTCAATAGGATCTAATTTAGATGCTTTTATTGCAGGGTAAATTCCAGAAACGAGTCCAACTAAAAGACATAAAATGACACCTCCAGCCAACCATGCCCATGGAATAACAAAGGCAGAATTCATCATATAGGAAGTAATGTTTCCTATAAGTATCCCCATTATTATACCCAAAACTCCTCCGAGCTGACAAATAACAACTGCTTCCATTAAAAACTGTTGTCTAATGGTTTTAGAAGTTGCACCAATTGCTTTGCGAGTTCCAATTTCTTTAGTTCTTTCGGTTACACTTACTAACATTATGTTCATTAAGGCTATAGCTGCTCCTAGTAAGGTAATAAAGCCAATAAGAGTAGCTGCACTTGTAACATATTTTAAATTATCCATCAGCGATTTTGCAAGACTATCGCTTTTAGTAATCACAAAATTCTGATTTTCGATGGGTCGTAATCTACGAATACTTCTAAAAGTACCTATTGCTGCACCAATAACTGCATCAATCTCAAAGTTTGTTGCTGCCATTACGCTTATTGCTATAGTACTATTGGAACTTAATACACTTCTTAAATAGCTAATTGGAAGCAAACAGGAATTGTCGCCACCCATTCCCATACTTGAACCTTTTTCTGCCAATACCCCAATTACAAGAACTCGTTTATTATTTATCGTAATAATTTCGCCAATAGCTTTTGGAGAAGAATTAAATACTTGTTTAAATAAATCTTGTCCAATTAGAACAACATTACTATTTAAGCTGATATCGTGGTGGTTAATATTTCGACCTAATTCAATGTCGTAACCAGAAACGGTAAGGTAATTTTCATCTACTCCTAAAACGCTAACATTAGGATTCGTTTTTATAGAATTGTGTTTTACGGTTGCCGAACCAGAAGCTCTATATGATATAGTAGTGGTAGCTGTATTGTTAAATTTATTTTTAAATTCTAAAGCCTCTTTATACCCAATTTTAGGGTTGGTGTTTACCCGTTCTTCTCTAGAGCGAGTACCACGTGCTTGATCTTGAATGGTGAATGTATTTGCACCCATCATGGCAAAATTATCATTCAATGCGTAATCTATAGAATCTATCGCCGTTAATATACCCACCAAAGAAGCTATTCCAATTGCGATAATTGAAACTGTAATAGCAGTTCGCAATAAATGCCCTTTAATGGACTGTAGTGCGATCTTTATATTTTCGGTAACTGAGTTGGTCATATTTTGTAAATAAAGAAGGCAGCCTTTTAGCTGCCTTCTAATAATAGATTAGTTATAGTCTGGTAAAAAACTATATCGCTTTGCATAATCTAGCATTTGCTCAGTAAAGTTTCCTTCGTAAGTTACTTCCACAGCTGTAATTTCTCCAGCTTCATTTATGGTAGGAATCATTACTGGATTAATAAATCCACCATAAGGAGGTATTTCTAGTTTTTCTACACGTGCAAGAACTTCTTGATGAATATTCTTGTCAACTTTCACACCGTAACCTTCAATTAAATCTTTACAAGCACTGTAGTCGCCTTCAGATTTAATTCGCTGTACTTCACTAAGTAATTCTCCAAAAATGGCTTGTAGCTTCTTATAATCGTTGATTTCGAAATAAGTTTTACCATTTCTACTAATTTTAGAGATTACATTCTCTTCCATTCCTCTTTCAAAAGACCAAGCAGAAACCCATTGACGGTTACGCATATGTGCTTCTTCAATATCTGCACCAGGTTCTAAACGTTGCATTTGCGCCATTAAACCATTACGGATATACGAATCGTATTCTGCTTTTCCTGTTTCTAGCGTTTCCATTAATCCTAATTCGATTAATTTTTCATCTAATATAAAATAAAGAGCTACTAAATCTGCACGTCCTTCTTCTAAAGTAGAAGCATAACTTTTAACGGTTTCTTTAGGAGTTCCAACACCAGGGTTTAATTGACCAGATGCGTGTCCTAGAACTTCGTGTAAAGCAGTATGTAATTTTCCCGCTAATTTAGAGTGTTCTTTAGCTCTAGCAACTTCTTCTTCATCATGACAAAATTCTTCTAACATTCCTTTTCCACCGGCTTGAGAATAAGCAAAAACGATATTCCCTAAACTTACAGATTTAGAACCGTGTGTAGAACGAATCCAGTTTGCATTAGGAAGGTTAACGCCAATAGGAGTAGATGGCGAAGAGTCTCCAGCCTCTGAAGCTGCAGAGACTACTTTGTAAGAAACGCCTTTAATATTTTTCTTTTTATGTTCTTCCATAATTGAAGAATTGTCTTCGAACCATTGAGCATTCTCAGAGAGTACTTTCATTTGTGCAGAAGCCTCAAAATCAGTAATTTCTACTATAGATTCATAAGATCCTGTATATCCTTTAGGATCGTTATACACCTCAATAAATGAGTTTATATAATCTATATCACCTTCTGTAGCTGCTACCCAAGCAATGTTGTACGCATCCCAAGTTTTTAAGTCTCCAGTAGTGTAATATTCAATCAATAATTTTAAAGCATTTCCTTGAGCCTCATTTTCTGCTACAACAACAGCTTTTTTTAACCATCCAATTATTTCAGAAATTGCTTCACCATACATACCATTAAGTTTGTAAACCTTTTCTTCAATCCCATTTTCACCTCTAACCAATTTTGAGTTCAAACCGTAAGACAGAGGTTCGCTAGTTTCATTGTCTTTTATAGAAGCAAAATAATCATCCACTTCAGCTTCGTTTATATCGGCTGCGTAAAAGTTTACTGCAGAACCTAATACTAAACCTTTAGAAGGATCTAAGTTTACTTTCTTCGCATCAAAGTCTGCATCAAAAATGGCTTTCATTGCTTCTTCATTTAATGAAGATCCTGTAGTGGTCATTAATTCAGCAAAATACTCTTTTGAGAAATCTGGCGTAAATTTAGCCATAGAATAGTGGTGATGAATACCATTGGCAAACCAAACACGTTTGGTGTAGGTTATAAAATTAGTCCAATCGTTAGAAGTTCTATCACCTTTATATGTTAAAACAATATTTTCTAAAGCTCTACGAATAGAAAGATTATGACGGTAATTTTGATCCCAAATAATATCTCTACCTGCATAGCCAGCTTCACTCAAAAAATATACTAGCTTTTGTTGTTGTAAGCTTAGTTTATCGAATCCTGGAACTTTGTAACGGATTAGTTTTAAATCTGCAAAAGTTTCAACTTGAAATTGAAAATCTTCTTTTACTTCTACTTTCTCTGTTTGAGTACATGATGCTAATAGTATAGCAGCTGCAAAACTCAGATTTAATATTTTTTTCATGTCTTGATTAATTTGTGGTTCAAAAATAGGAATTTATTATGATTTTGTAGTTCTGCTTTTTAAAGAACTAAAAATAGTTCACGTTTTAGATAGAAAAAATATAGTTAGTGAGTGTTTTAGTAACTAAACTAAAACAGTTAAATAATGGTCAATATATAATGTACGTTTTTTAAATAAGCTGTTTTATCAATCTCAATTTATGTGTATGTTCTCCTAACTCTTTATTAAATATACCTTGCTGATCTATGCTGTCTATTCGAACTTTGCCAGAAGCGTGTAGAATTTGATTGTTTTCAAGAATTATTCCAACATGAACAATGTTTCCTTCCGAATCATCAAAAAATGCAAGGTCTCCTGGATCCGCTTCCTCAATAAAACTCAAAGAGGTACCAACTTTAATTTGCTGAGAAGCGTCTCTAGGGATTGCAAGTCCGTTTAAACGATACGCAATTTGTGTGAGCCCCGAACAGTCTATGCCCATTGGAGTACGACCTCCCCATAAATAAGGAGCGTGTAAGTACATAAATGCAATATTGAGGATGCTCTTTTTATCGATTTTTTTATTGGGGCTATGAGCACCTTCAAATTGAAAAATTGTATCGTTTATTAAACAATGCTCTCCATCGTAAAAGGGTAGGGTAGAACCCATTCCTATTGGAATCATGTCGCCTTCTTCTGTACTTAATGCATCAATAAGGTTGTAATTATAGTAATTAGTTTGTTCTGAAACCTGTAAATAAATATCTTTAGTAATTTCAGAAAATTGTTTTTTACAAATCCAACCTTCGTATGAGTCGTGACTCATTCGTATTTTTACCCACTTAGCTTTAAGTTCTAAAACTTTATAGGTTTCGCCAAAAAGAATTTGGCTTACCATTTCTGTTCTATCACTAGCCTCCTTTCTAATTGGGATGATGCTAATATTTGCGATTCCGTATTTCATTTTCGGAGGCGAAGATAAGAAGTTTTACGTTTTAACTTGATTTAAACGAGTAGTTAATTAGTAAGAAATGTAATGATCGATTTATATATACTTTTCAAGTAATAAAATCGATTTTTTACTAAATAATTGATTTATAACTAGTCATTTAGTTTTGCATAATCATCAAGAAACTGCTTCAAACCTTTTGTTGTGAGTGGGTGATCGAATAGTTCGTTTATTAAAGTATAAGGAACTGTAGCTGCATCAGCTCCGAGTTCGGCACATTTAATTAAATGATAGTTACTTCTAATTGAAGCTGCTAATATTTGGGTTTCGAAATTGTAATTATCAAATATCGTTCTTATTTGTTTTATTAGTTTAAGTCCATCCTCGTTTATATCATCTAATCTTCCAATAAAAGGTGATACAAAGCTAGCTCCGGCCTTTGCAGCTAATAAAGCTTGTGCAGCAGTGAAAATTAAAGTGCAGTTTGTTTTTATTCCTTTTGCAGTTAATTTATGTATGGCTTTAATTCCGTTTTTAGTCATTGGGATTTTAACTACTATATTAGGATGCAAACTTGCCAATTCAATTCCCTCTGATAGCATGCCTTCAAAATCAGTTGCTATTACTTCTGCCGAAACGGGGCCATCTATAATATTACAAATAGTTTTGTAGTGTTTCAACCAATTTTGCATCCCTTTTATACCCTCTTTTGCCATAAGGCTAGGATTTGTAGTTACTCCGTCTATACTATAAGAAGCGTTTAAGTCTTTAATTTGTGTGCAGTTAGCGGTATCTATAAATAGTTTCATTTTTTTAAAACTTTGCGTTTAGATTAAAATAGCTAAACATGTTTATAATTGAGGTTTTTTTAGAACTTTTTGTTCTAGATAGAGATTAAAGTTACATATTTTTATGAAAAATCTATTTAAATTATGCTCTATTTTACTTTAATTTTTTTGTTTTGTTGTTGTTTAATGTTAGTAGTCCTTTGTTTTGTATGGATTTACTTGAAATTAATTAAAAATCTCCTTTGTTATTACTTTTTTTTTATATATTTGAGAATTGACTAGAGTTTTAATTAATGTTTAACTAACAGCCCCTACGATTATGAAAAAAACCGCACTATTTATTATGTCCCTCTTCGCGATGGGAATTACCTTAGCACAATCTGTAGAAGATTGGAGCTTTACCCCCCCAACAACCGATAATAATATGTCGGTAGTTTTTCCTGCAGGAACACTAAACGACTTTACTGGAGGATTTCTAATGGCTTTTGTAGATGGCCAACCTGTCTCAGCAGGGTCTGAAATAGCTTTAGATGGTTCTGGTGGTGTAGCTGTTATTGGTACCGATAACCTTTGTGAATGTGATTTAGCTGATAGTGGTGAAACTATTAGTTTTGCTGTTTTATTAAACGGTACAATTATCGTTATAGCTAACGTAGATCCACCTGTAACTTATGCAGGTAACACATTCCATATGATTAGTAGTGAAACAATTACTTTTACTATTGATGGCAATCCTGTAGCTTTTGGCTGTATGGATGATGCTTATATAGAATATAACTCAGATGCAAATGCTGCAGAAACAGAATCTTGTGTCACACTTATTGAAGAAGGTTGTATGGATGTATTAGCTGATAACCATAATCCAACTGCAAACGTAGATGATGATTCTTGTTTGTTTACTGGTTGTATGGAGCCTTCTGCCGATAATTACCTTGACTATGCAAATGTATCAGATGACTGTATTTACTATGGATGTATTGATGAAACAGCTTGTAATTACAGTGAGACTGCAAATACTGACAACGGTACTTGTGAGGGTTTAATTGGTTGTACTGATGATTCTTACTACGAATACAATGAAAATTCTACTTGTGATGATGGTTCGTGTGAATCGTTGATTGTACCAGGATGTACTGATGTAAACCCTTGGGGTATTGATGCGTTTAATTACAATGCTGATGCAACATTCGATGATGGTTCATGTTATCCAGTTATATTAGGATGTATTAATCCATCTGCTGATAATTATGACGCACCTTTTGGTGATGTAATGGTTGATGCAAATACCGATGACTCTCCTACATTATGTGTGTATTCAGGAATTAACCCTTGGGGTGCTGGTGGCGCAACAGAGGAAGCTCCTAGCTATGTAACATCTAACAATATGTCTGTATTATTTCCTATTGGAAATACTGTTTGGGATGACTCAGACTTAAATGCAGGTGATGTTCTTTTTGCTGTTTACGAAACAGGAAGATTAGAAAATGAAATGCTAGGATACTCTGAAGTTTCTAACGTACAATCTGCAGGTGCTGTAGTTTGGACTGGAGATCAAGTTGGTATGTCTATTTTTGGTGCTGACAATAATGAGTTAAATGGTTTTCAAGAATACGAAAGTTTAACTTGGTTAGTTAAGAGTGCAGGTGTTATTTATAATGTTTCTGTTGAAATTACTTCTGCTAATTCAACAGGTCTTTACGAGGACGGTGATTATGTATTAGTGAGTTCTATTACTAAAGGTAGTCCTTTTTACGACGGTTGTACAGATGCTATTTACGCTAACTTTAATCCTATGGCTAATACACCAGATGGAACTTGTTCAACTCCTTTCTCAATTGGATGTACGGATATAAGTAAAGTGAACTTTGCTGGTGTTGGAGCAAATCCAACCCATATTAGTGCGACTAATTTTGGTGATGCATTTGGAGAGAATGTTGGTTATGACTTAATTACAGGAGCTCAAGAGCCTACTGGAATTGCAGCTAATATTTCTGATGATTCTATGTGTCAAGCTCAGGTTGAAGGATGTACCGACCCAATGGCAATGAACTATGACTCACAAGCAACTGAAAATACAAACACAGTTTGTGATTGGACTATCGGAGGAATGATGGTATATGATGTTGATGAAAACGGTGTAATGATTGAGAGTGAAGATAATTATGTATATGCTGAGCATTTCGCTAATTACTCAATTTTGATTGCAGATGGTTCAATTGATGAAGATGCACACCTAGCAGTAAATTTAGCTTCTGTTATGGAATGGATAGATGCTGATGAATTAGATGATGAGGCTCTTTTGCAAAATACAATTGAAGTTGCTGAAGATTTATTAGATGCTACTACAAATTCTCTAAACGAAACAATTGACGCATTAATATTTGATTATGATACTCAATTAGATGCTGAAGCTACTAGTGCACTTGAATTATTAACTA
>CESE01003785.1_pt1 | contig 11798 bp, 8 predicted proteins | sample 350271 | NCBI WGS metagenome assembly CESE01 (sample SAMEA2621536, study PRJEB7988) | marine metagenome | isolation source: saline water (ENVO:00002010), including | reverse complement strand
TCTCAGAATCAGGAACAGAATCTTCCGGAGTTAAAGCGGAAGGTGAAGGTTCTTCTGATAAGATAGGAGACTCATCAATACTAAAAGCTACTTTATGCTCAGAACTCTCAAGAGGTGCTAGTTCATCAGGAATTTCGTTGTCAAGCTGAAATATAACTTCAGTATCTTCGTCTATAAGATCAATTGATTCTTCAATTATTTCTGATTTATCGAAAGCAGACTCCTCAATAAATTCTGAGTTAAAGTCATCATTATCAGGAATCTCCGAAACAGTTGATTCAATAATAGGCTCTTCAATTTCGAATTCAAAAGTCATACTTACCTGCTGACGGCTTTCTGTAAATGTGTCAACTGAAGTTGCTTTTGGTTCCTTTACTATAGACACCTCAAGTGCAATAGGTAGGTTAACAGGTTCGAGTACTTGTTCTTTTACAGATTCTTCTAAAACATGCTTTACTTCAGCTTTTTGTACTTCTATAGGAGCCGCAGAAAAAGGCAAATTATCAATTGGTTTATTAATAGCAGATTTTAATGGGGCATCTTCGTTTAAATCGTGTACCACATTAATTAGAGATCCAGTAAATGGATTTACGGCTTTCCCTTCATGAAAACCCGTTGCTACAACAGTAACATTTATACCTTCGCCAAGATCCTCATCTTCTGCAACACCCATTATTATATCTGCTGGTGCAGCACCATCAACCTTTACTTGTTCTTGTATGAAATCTGAGATCAAACCCATTTCTTCAAAAGTCACCTCTTCGGTACCAGACACAATAAGTAGTAAAACTTTTTTAGCTCCTCTTATGTGATTGTTATCTAGAAGTGGAGATTCAATAGCTCCTTTTACAGATTTTAAAGCACGATCATCGCCAGAGGCAATCCCAGAACCCATAATGGCTGTACCACTATTAGCCAATACTGTTCGGACATCATTTAAATCGATATTTAAATACCCTTTCTGGGTAATTACTTCTGCAATACCTCGAGATGCAGTTGCAAGAATTTCGTCGGCTTTAGCAAAACCAGATTTAAAACCTAAGTTCCCGTAAATCTCTCTCAACTTATTATTGTTTATCACAATAAGAGAATCCACGTGAGGCTTTAACTCTTCTAAACCTTCTTTGGCTTGAGTCATTCTTAACTCACCTTCAAACTCAAAAGGAATCGTAACAATTGCAACAGTAAGAATCCCCATTTCCTTTGCGGCCTTGGCTATAACTGGAGCTGCTCCGGTACCAGTACCACCACCCATTCCGGCGTTTATAAACACCATTTCTGTATTGCTCTCTAAAACTGCAATAACATCAGATATATTTTCTTCTGCAGCAAATTTACCGTGTAGTGGGTCTGCACCAGCACCCAAGCCTTTAGTGACAGAAACTCCCAACTGAATTTTGTTGGGCACTGGACTATCATCTAGAGCTTGCTGATCGGTATTACAAACGACGAAATCGACGCCTCTAATACCTTTCTCATACATGTAATTTACGGCATTACTCCCGCCACCTCCAACTCCAATAACTTTAATTGAAGAGGATTGATTCTGTGGCATGTCGAAATCTAAATTTGTCATAATTTAGAGCTTTATAGTATTAATCTTCATTTGCTAAAAAATTCATGAAACCTTTCACCCACTTATCAAAAAAGCTAGTATTAGTTTCTATCTTTTGCTCCGGACTAGATACCGGTATCTTCTCATCAACTTCTTCAATAGGAGCATCAATAGGACCTGCGGGTTCGTCAATAGGAACATCTACTGTAGGATGCTTTTCATTCTCTTCTATACCTTTCATTAACAAACCTATTGCAGTAGAATACATAGGGCTTTCTAGCTCAGGTTTATCGCCTTTTCCTAAATGTTCATTTGGATAACCAATTCTGGTATCCATACCTGTTTCGTATTCGAACAACTGCTTAATATGTTTCAGCTGTGAACCGCCACCAGTAAGAACGATTCCGGCAATTAGTTTTTTCTTTCCCTCATCGTTTCCATAGTTTTTTACTTCTAAATAGACTTGATCGATTATTTCTACCAATCGAGCATGTATAACTTTGGAAAGCATTTTTAACGAGATCTCTTTTGGTTCTCTACCTCTAAGTCCAGGTATAGAAACAATTTCATTGTCACTATTTTCACCAGGCCAGGCAGAGCCAAATTTCATTTTCAGTAATTCGGCTTGTTTTTCAATAATCGAACACCCTTCTTTTATATCCTCGGTAATAACATTACCACCAAAAGGGATAACCGCAGTATGTCGAATAATTCCATCCTTAAAAATGGCAACATCAGTTGTTCCACCTCCGATATCAACTAAACAAACTCCTGCCTCTCTTTCCTCGTCACTTAATACGGCTTCAGCAGAAGCTAAAGGTTCTAAAGTGATCCCAGAAACCTGGAGATTGGAATTTTTAACACAAGAGAAAATATTGCCAATTGCAGCTTTTTGACCAACTACAATATGAAGATTTGCCTCTAATCGTCTCCCCAACATACCTATTGGTTCACTAATATTTGGTTCTCCATCAATTTTGAATTCCTGAGGAAGAACATGGATGATTTCTTCGCCTGGAAGCATCACCAATTTATGAACATTTTGAACTAATAAATCAACATCAGCCTGCGTGATAACCTCTTGAGCATGATCTCTAAGAATGTAGTCACTGTGTTGAAGACTACGGATATGTTGCCCCGCAATTCCTACTACACAATTATCAATTTTAACACCTGAATCTGTTTCAGCAACTAGAATTGCATGTTTTATAGAGGCTATCGTTTGTGTAATATTAGAAACGACTCCGCGTTGGACACCCAAAGATTTAGCTTTCCCAAACCCTAAGATTTCGATCTTATCGAACTCATTCTTGCGTCCAACAATAGTAACAATTTTAGTTGTACCGATATCTAAACCGATGGCTATTTTCCGTTGCTCCATTGTGCTATTTTTTTGTACAAACCACTTGATTTTTAAACTTTAAGTTGATAATAGAATACCTATCCCAACCTACTTTCTCTAATCCATGGCGGTAAAAAACTTTCAACTTTTCAAACTTCTCTTTTATATTTTGAGCTTTCCCCAAAATAATTTTGTGATCTCCAACTCGAGGATACATGAATACTTCATCATTATCATCAAACTCTAAAGCAGTAATCTGAGCTTTTAAAAAAACATCTTCATCTAAGAAACTCAAAATAGACTTTAGAATATTCCTCCTACGCTCTGTGCTTTCTGACCAATAAACGGGTAAAACTCTAACAGTATAGCTATCCGACAAAGGGATTGCATTGATTTGAGCGTCCAAGTAATAGGATTGATTTTGCTCAAACACTCTGGCTATAGGTTTATGCTGTGTAACATCGACACACAAGCTCCCGCTAAGTGCTAAATATAATTCTGCTTTCTCAATGTTTGGATGCTCATTAACAAAATCTTCTAACAAATAAATGTTTATATCTTCGAAAGGTTTTCCAACTATAGAATCTTGTATTTCTAGCACTAAATCCTGAACCATACCTGAATTTACAAAATACAAACCCCCTTTAGTATCTACATTTATCTGTAGACCTTTACACAGGATACTTCCTCTGTTTTTATGGCTATTTAAGCTCAAAAAAACGAGTAGAGAAAGTCCTACCAAAAAGTAGAGTATGTTTAAAATCTTTTTCACTTTTGAAAATATTTTTTTATCGGCATAATTAAGCTATCAATATCACCTGCACCAAGAGTCATAAGGAGTTCCGAATTTTTAATTATTTCCGGAAATTCATTTTTAGTACATGTGGATTTATCGATACAATTTATTTTCTCTAGCAAGACCTCAGAACTCACCCCAACAATGGGCAATTCTCTGGCGGGATACACATCCAGAAGTAAAACTCTATCTGCAGCAGACAGTGCAAGCGCAAAATCGTTCATAAAATCGCGGGTACGAGTAAATAGATGCGGCTGAAAAACAATCGTTAGTTTTTTAGTTGGGTATAAATCTCTGGCAGACCGAATAGCCATTTCTATTTCTTTTGGATGATGTGCATAATCGTCTATGTAAACCATCTTGCTGGACTTAACATGAAACTCAAACCGTCTTTTTACACCCGAAAAAGAGTTTATCGAGGATGCAATATCAGCCGGTAAAACTTCCTGAAAATAAGCCATTGCAAAAGCAGCAACAGCGTTTTCAACATTATGAATTCCGGGTAAGCCAGTAACAACATCTTCACAAATACCTTTAGGGTAATGTAGGTCAAAATGGTAAGCACCTTCTACCACTCTAATATTCAAAGCAGAAAAATCTGCTGTGGTAGAATTTAAAGCATAGCTATATTTAGAATCTATACTTAAACCTTCTTTAGCGATTAAATTCCGCTGTTCAACTTTATCTGAAAACAATTGAAAAGACTCTTCAAGGTCTTTTGGTGTGTCATATATATCTAAATGATCTGCATCCATAGAGCTTATTAAAGCCCAATTAGGGTCCAACTGCAAAAAGGAGCGATCATATTCATCTGCCTCGACAACAGCAATAGGAATAGAACCAATTCGTAGATTAGAATTAAAATCGCTTGCAATACCGCCTAAAAAGGCAGAACAGTCGATATTATTAGCACTTAATATATAAGCTAACAAACTAGAAATAGTCGTTTTTCCATGTGTCCCACCAATAGCTAAACATTGCTGATTTCGTGTAATAGCACCAAGTATTTCAGCGCGTTTACAAAGGGAAAACCCGCTTGATTTAAAATAATTTAAAAGTTCATTCTCAGCAGAAATTGCAGGAGTATAAACGACTAATACATTTTCGGGATTTAAAAATGAATGGGGTATTGTGACATTGCTGTCTAGATAACTAATACTACAAGAAGCACTTTCCAGAGCTAAACACAAAGCAGATTTATTTCTATCGTATCCAGCTACTTCGTAATTATTAGCAACAAAATAACGTGCTAAGGCACTCATCCCAATACCACCGATACCAAGAAAATAGAGCTGTTTTATGTTGTCTAAATTAATCATTTACCAATTCTTCAATTAAATCAACTATTTTCTCTACAGCTTTTAGCTGCTCCATACCCTTGCAATTCTTGGTTAATAAAATTTGACTTTCAGGGTTATTTATTAAGCTTTCTAATTGAGTAAAAAGTTCTGTATTCATGTTTTTCTCCTCCACTAAAATAGCTGCATTTTTCGCAACTAGAGCTAGTGCATTTTTCTTCTGATGGTCTTCTGCCACATTAGGAGAAGGCACTAGGATACATACTTTACCAAGGCAAGTTAATTCTGATATTGCTATAGCACCAGCACGAGAAATAACAATATCAGCAGCAGACAAAGCCTGAGCCATATCGTTTATAAAAGGGCGTATTTGAGCATTAACTCCCAAAACAGACTTAGCAGATTCACAACGCTTAGAGTATAAATTTCCAGTTTGCCAAATTAACTGAACATCATTCTTACCGAACCATGAGCTATTCTCTATAACGGTTTCGTTTAGTCGTTTTGCTCCCAAACTACCTCCTATTATTAATACTGTTGTTTTGTCTTTTGTAAATCCATAAGCAGCTAAACTATCTTCTTTTGAAGGGGTCCCGTATTCTATTTCAGAACGAATAGGGTTTCCAGTGATTTGGATTTTTTCTTTTGGAAAAAAGCGATCCAAATTAGGATAGGCAACACATATTTTTTGAACTCTAGAGGCTAGTATTTTATTGGTTATACCTGGAAACGAATTCTGTTCTTGAATAAGGCAAGGGATTCTTAGTAGGGAAGCGATCCACAAAATAGGGCCACTTGCAAAACCTCCAGTTCCGACTACAACATGGGGCTTGAATTTTAATAAAATGAAGAAAGACTTTAAGAGACTCAATATTAACTTTACAGGGAACAGTGCGTTTTTAATAGTTAAGGATCGTTGAAAACCAGAAATCCAAAGCCCTTTTATAGGATAACCTGCAGCAGGAACTCTTTCCATTTCCATTCTATCAGAAGAGCCAACGAAAAGAAATTCAGTTGTCTTATCTCTCTTTTGGAGTTCTTTTGCAATAGCAATAGCTGGAAATATATGTCCACCGGTACCGCCTCCACTAATTAATATTTTCTTAGACATCGAGCTCAGCATTTTGTGGTTTTGGTAAACCATTACTAATACTCAAAATCAACCCTAAAGCAACACATGTCATCCAAACTGAAGAACCACCTGCGCTAATTAAAGGGAGAGTTTGTCCAGTTACAGGCAATAAACTTACTGCCACTGCCATATTTATAAAGGCTTGAGAAACGATAGATAGACCCAGGCCAATAACCAAAAGAATGGCAAAATCGTCATCGCATTTACTAGCTAATCTTAACACCCTGAAGAGTAAAGACAGATACAAGACAATTACAAATAAGCCTCCTATTCTGCCATATTCTTCTACAATTACAGCGTAAACAAAATCCGAAGAAGATTGAGGTAAAAAATACTTCTGTACACTTTTGCCAGGCCCTTGACCCCATACACCACCACGAGCAATAGCCATTTCAGCTTGATTAACTTGATAGCTTTTACATTCATCATCAAAGTAACAATCTATACGAGAATTCCAGGTTGCTACTCTATTACTAATAGTGGGGTAATTGCTAACTATAGCATAAAACGAACCTACAAAAACGGCCCCTATAAGAACCATAACACTAAGCCATTTTAAAGAATAACGACCCACAAACATGATTAGAAAACTAATCATAAAAATCATTGCTGAAGTAGAGAAATTGGAAGGTAAAATTAAACCACAAATTAAAATTACAGGAAATAATATAGGGCCGAAAGAACGTGGAAAGGACTGGAGACTATCTTTAAAATGGACTAGGTTACGTGCTAACAAAACAAACAGGGCTACCTTCGCTAATTCTGAAGGTTGAAAAGAAAACCCTGCGACACGAATCCACCTACTCGCATTAGCGCCACTAATAGATTCACCACCACTTATAGCGCAAATAACGAGAATAACAGCGATTCCAAAAATTAAAATGGAGGTATTATAAAAATACTTATACGGGACTTTAGACAGAATCCACATGATAAAAAACCCGATTCCTAAGTGCATCAGATGCTTAAACAAGAAGGAAAGAGTGTTCCCTTGTTTATACGCAAATGCCAAATGAGAACTTGCGCTATATACCAAGACGATAGATACTAGAGAAAGCAAAATTGCTATTCCCCATATATATTTATCTCCTTTTATGTGATTTGACCAGTTCAAAACTATAAGAGTCTTATTTGTTTTTTAAATTGACGTCCACGGTCCTCATAGCTCGAAAACAAATCGAAGCTAGCACAGGCAGGAGACAAGAGTACAGCATCACCTTTATGGGCATGTTTGTATGCAATTTTCACAGCATCCTTCATAGATGAAGCTTCTTCAATATTTTCAACTATTCCACCAAACATTTTTAAAAGCTTTGAATTGTCTGTTCCCAAACAAATAATAGCTTTTACTTTTTTAGAAACCAAAGGCAAAAGTGCTTCATAATTATTACCCTTATCAACGCCCCCACAAATCCAAACTACAGACTTAGACATACTATCTAGCGCATACCAGGTAGCGTTTATATTAGTAGCTTTAGAATCGTTGATATACTCAACACCGTAGACATTTAGTACGGGTTCTAAACGATGTTCAATTTTCTCGAAATCGGAGAGACACTCTCTCACAATATCGTTAGTGATTCCTAATAATTTAGCAGCAATACCTCCAGCCATAGAGTTGTAGGTATTGTGTTTTCCCTGTAATGCTAATTCGTGAATCGTCATAGTTAGCTGCTCTGTGTTAATATTAATTTCAAACGTATCTTTTTGCAAACTCGCTCCATCGCCAGTTGTACGTACTCCAAATGGAAGCTTTACAGACTTCACTAGGCTTAAATTCTTTTTTATCCAAACATCATCATTCCAGTAAATGAAATAGTCATTAGGATCTTGGTTTTCAGCGATGCGCATTTTAGCTGCAACATAATTCGCCATTTCTCCTTGATATCGATCTAAGTGATCGGGTGTTAAATTTAAGACCACTGCTATGTGAGGCTTAAACTGGTTAATATCGTCCAGCTGAAAACTACTTAGTTCTAATACCCAAAAAGCATGGTCACTTTTCGCTAAACATCTGGCAAAACTATCGCCAATATTTCCTGCTAGGGCAACATCCTGACCTGCTACTTTAAGCAGATAGTGAATGAGGGTTGCCGTAGTCGTTTTTCCATTACTACCCGTAATTGCTATTATTTTACCGATGCAAAACCTAGAAGCAAATTCAATTTCAGAAAGAACCTCAATTCCTTTAGCTCGTACTTTTTTTAAAAGTATTGTTTCAGGAATACCAGGGCTTTTTATAAGCATTGTGGCAGCCAAAATTTTAGCTTCACTATGCTTACCCTGCTCCCAGTTAACATCCATTTCTATTAATTCCTTTTGGTAACATTCTTTAATTTCACCAAAGTCACTAACAAAAACCTCAAAGCCTTTTTTTTTGGCTAATAGTGCTGCGCCAACACCACTTTCTCCGGAACCTAAAACTGCAATCATTATTAGCGAAGTTTTAGGGTTACAAAACTTAGAACTGCCAACATTAAACCTACAATCCAAAAACGAGTTGCAATTTTACTTTCATGCATTCCCGTTTTTTGGTAATGATGGTGTAAAGGAGCCATAAGGAAAATTCGTTTTCCTTGACCATATTTCTTTTTGGTATATTTAAAATAAGACACTTGTAAAACCACAGATAAATTCTCAGCGAAGAAAACTCCACAAATAATCGGGATAAGTAATTCCTTGCGAATAGCTATGGCAAAAACAGCTATAATGGCCCCTATAGCCAAGCTACCAGTATCGCCCATAAACACTTGGGCTGGAAAAGAATTATACCATAAGAAACCAAAACAAGCTCCAACGAAAGCTCCAATAAAAATTACAAGTTCACCCGAATGCGGGATATACATTATATTTAAATACTCCGCAAAAATTATATTCCCAGACAGGTATGCAAACACAGCTAAAACGAGTCCTATGATAGCAGAAGTACCGGTAGCAAGTCCATCAATTCCATCGGTTAAATTAGCGCCATTAGAAACAGCTGTTACCGCGAAAATCACCATTGGAATAAAAATTAACCAAGCCCAATCTGCAGCCTTACTACCCAACCAGGATAGAATGTCTGCATAATCAAATTCGTTATTTTTCACAAAAGGAATAGTTGTTTTAGTAGATTTTACATCTTCCTGAAAGTGTTCAATTCCAGAAGTACTATCTACAGATTTCACCTGTTCTCTCATAACTACATCGGGATGGAAATAGAGAATAGAACCAACGATAAGGCCAAGTGAAACTTGCCCTAGAATTTTAAATTTACCCGCTAATCCGTCTTTATTTTTTTTAAATACTTTTATATAATCATCTAAGAAGCCAATGAGTCCCATCCAAATGGTCGTAAGCAATAATAGAAGTACGTAAACATTATCAAGTTTTGCAAATAAGAGGGTGGGTATTAAAATAGCACTTAAAATAATGATACCTCCCATTGTTGGAGTACCCGCTTTTTCTACTTGACCAGCTAAGCCTAAGTCTCTAACAGATTCCCCAACTTGTTTTTGTGCTAGAATTTTTATGATTTTTCCTCCAAAAATCATAGAGATCAGTAACGAGACTATTACCGCCATAGCAGCACGAAAAGAAATATATTGAAATACACCAGCTCCGGGTAAATCAAATGTTTCGTGTAAATAAGTAAATAAGTAGTACAACATATATTAGTCCTTTAAGTGTGCTTTTAAAATTGCCAAATCGTCAAAAGGAAAGCGCTCACTTTTAATTTCTTGGTATTTCTCATGTCCTTTCCCTGCTATGAGTAAAATATCTCCATGCGAGCAAAGTGCAACCCCAAGTTTTATGGCTTCACTTCTATCTACTAGGCTTAGTACTTTTTTCAAACGAGAAGCAGAAATACCTGTTTTCATCTCATCTATAATCGCCATAGGATCCTCGCTTCTAGGATTGTCTGAAGTAAGAATTACCTGATCAGATAAACTACAGGCTACCTGAGCCATAAGTGGTCTTTTACCAGAATCTCTATCTCCACCACAACCAACAACACAGACAATTTTCTGTTGACCAAAACGAATATCTTTTATAGTTTTCAATACATTCTCTAAAGCATCTGGAGTATGCGCATAATCTATTATTGCAGTAATACCAGACTCAGATTTGTATTGCTGAAACCTACCTTCCACAGCTTCTAAAGCAGATAAAACGGTAAGTACTTGAAGTGAATCTTCGCCTAACTCTACAGCTGCAGCGAAGGTTAGCAACAAATTGGCGGCATTAAAACTTCCAATTAATTTCGTGTATACCTCCTGACCATTAACATTTAAATGAAGACCTTGAAATTGATTTTCAATAACCTTACATTTGTAGTCTGCCATAGACCTCAAGGCAAAAGTTTTTTTAATTGCTTTACTATGTTGCAACATAGTAGCAGCGTGCTTATCATCATTATTTACGATAGCGATGGAGCTAGAGGAGAGTGTGTCGAAGAACTTCTTTTTAGCACTAATATATTCGTCGAATGTTTTATGGTAATCTAAATGATCTCGACTTATATTGGTAAATAAAGCAATGTCGAAATTTAAACCAGCGACTCTACCTTGATCTATGGCATGCGAACTCACTTCCATAAAACAGTACTTGCAACCATAATCGACCATTTCCTTTAACAGGGCATTTAAACGCAATGCATCTGGAGTGGTATGTTTGGCAACAGAAGTTTTAGCGCCCACTTTATAAACAACTGTAGATAATAAGCCCGCTTTATAACCTAGTACCTGAAAAAGATTATGTAAAAGGGTAGCTACGGTAGTTTTACCATTAGTACCGGTAACCCCAACCATTTTTATTTTTTCGGAGGGGTTATCATAAAAATTTGCAGCTACAACACCTAGAGCACTAGAGGTCTTTTTAGCCTTTATATAAACAATATTAGGATTTAAAGAGCTAGGTAATTGTTCACACATTATTGCCAAAGCACCTAGAGAAATCGCCTTTTCTATAAAGCTATGCCCGTCAGAAAGGCTGCCTTTTACAGCAACAAAAAGGCTGTCTTTTTGAACTTCTCTAGAATCAAAACAAATGTGAGGGATCGCAATATTTACATTCCCTTCGATTCGTTCTAATTCTACTTTGTACAATATGTCTTTTAGTAACTTCATTAAGAGAGCCTGAGTATTACTAATTGATTTTTTTGAATCGATTTACCAACACTTAAAGACTGAGCCTTAACCTTACCTTTTCCTTCTAGCTCAACTCGGAGGCCTAAATTTTCTAAAACAAACAATGCATCCATAGGAGTCATTCCACTTAGGTCTGGCATTAAATTGGACTCAACAAGGACAGATTCAAAATCACTTTTATTGGAGCGAATGAGAGAATTAGAGGCCATTTGATTGTTTGTTGTATACTCTAAAACTTTATGAATAGAGTTAATTTCATGTGCAAGGCCAACATAGTCACTTGCACTACCGCCTTCCATATCTCTTACTACCACGGGTTTCTCTGCAAATAGAAGGTCTCGAATTTCTCGAAACACCGGAGCAGCAACAATATTTCCGTAAAAGCCCAGTTCTTTTTTTGGTTTTGTGATCACTACGATACAAGAATACTTTGGCTTATCTGCAGGGAAATAGCCCACAAAAGAGGCTCTATATTCGGAGCCATAAGAACCCTGAGCAGCAATTTTGGCCGTGCCTGTTTTTCCTGCGCAAGAATATTTTTCGGAA
>CESE01062667.1_pt1 | contig 11817 bp, 11 predicted proteins | sample 350271 | NCBI WGS metagenome assembly CESE01 (sample SAMEA2621536, study PRJEB7988) | marine metagenome | isolation source: saline water (ENVO:00002010), including | reverse complement strand
GTATGCTGCAAAGAAAATAGTAGATATTTTAAGTAATTGTAGTCTTTCTATCCAAAAAACAATAACTTACTAGATTTTATGATGTAGCTATTGTGAAAATATAAGGGTATAGTAATTTATGTGAGTATTATATTTAAATTTTTTGCAATAAAATTTCAAGGCCTTAAAATGATTTTTTATAGGCGAAAGGCTTTGAAATATTCCGAAAATCACTTGCCTATATTACTCGAAATATATAAAAATTTTAATGCTGGGAATCAACTGGCAAGTCCTAGGCAGCCCTATAAGGGCTGGGATACATATATGCTTTTAGAAAAATTTAAACCCTCATATATAGTTGAAATGGGCTCAGGAACTAGTTCTGCAGTTTTTTCTTTATGGGCTAATCAAAATAATTCAAAATACACCTGCTATGAAAACCACCCTCATTGGGGGAAAGTAACTAAAGATATTTTAAATGAAAAAGATATAGAAATTGACATACGCATTATTCCTGATAGGGCTTCTGAAGATGGCAAAACAACAGGGTTCAAAGAAATAATTCCTGAGGGCGCTGACTTTATTTATATTGATGGCCCTCCATGTAAGGTAAATGGGAAAAAAGTACCAAATGATGACATATTGAGATTTTTTGATTCAGGCGGGAGGCCTAGAACTATTGTTGTAGACGGGCGAGTTGCTACTTGTGACCTAATTATAAATTCTGATATTGGTATTAAGTATAACTTCTATCCAAGCTTTGTATATTGTTTAAGAAACAGCAAGTGGTTAAAATCAATAAAATCTGGTGAACACTCTGTTTTTACTCTTGACCAAGACTCGGTATAATCATGATTAGTCATCATTTATACTTTTTATGCAGCACTACAATTTTGCCTTAATTTTTGTTGGTTTTCAACGATGCTGTATTTTTTTAACGATTGTAAAAGAACTTTCAAAGACTCACAAGGTTGCCATCTTCCCTCAAGAGCTTGATGAAAAGACATCTTCTAGGATTGAAAATACAAATAAATCCTTTCTAGAACTTTGTGAAAGTTATGGGGCGGATATTATCTACTCTCAAAAAATAACTGCAGATATAGAAATATTACCGCAAACCCACTACACTCAAAATGCAATCAACTTCATTAATAAGAATATAGTTAGCCAAAAAACTTTCTGGCTTTCTGGCATTGCAATGGGTAATGCGCAATATGAGTACTTACATGAAAAAAAAATCGATAAAATTCTTGTAGTAGATCGGCAGTTTTATGACTTCAGGGTGCAGCAATTTGAAAAAGAAAAAAGGCCTAAATTTGAAGATGATAAGATTATAGAGATAGGGGTCCCCTATAAAAAATATCCAATTTTTCCATCATTAGAAATAGATTATTTAATTGCAAACCCCACACCATTTAGTTTTTGTAACTCTCATGATAGGTTGGCTTATTTGGAGAATGTGCTATTAATTTTAGGGAAAATAGATGATAGGAAAGTAATCGCTTTAAAGCCACATAATGCAGATGAAAGAACTGATTATATTGTTAATAGTAAAATTTATAGTCTTATAAGCTTTAGACTGCTAGTTGGTGCGCATTCATATATTGATGAATGTGCTAGATTTTTTTCATCACTATTTTCCAATTGGAAAATATCAGACTTATTTTTACAAGTTTCTATTGCAATAAAATATCATTTAATCATGAGACGTGCAAAAAGCTTGGAAGAGTTTACCAATTGGCATAATTTTAATCTTGAGTTATTTTTACCTTCTGTAAAAGAAGGGCTTATAACTGGAAGAAGTAACAGTATTTGGCATGGCCTTTTCTTACAAAAACCTACATATAATTGTATAGATGAAGATAAGCCATACTTTAGCGATACTAAGATGCATAAATTTAGTATGGAATATTTAAGTGTTCATGGTAATTATAAAAATATTCAGTTCAATAATCGCTTATATGGAAAAATAACAAATCAAACTAGAGATATTGATATAGTGGAAATTTTAAAAAATGAGTTAAAAACTATTTCAATTAATTTATGATAAGTTTGCATATTATTAGACTAATCCTTGAGCTACGATTATGAAGAAGTTTAAATTACTATATTATTCAATTTTAAAATACCAGTCTGGAAATTATCAGTTTTTGAAGGATAATTTTGATTTAGTTGAGCTTGAGTCACCTTCTCAGGATACAGATGAGATTCTTCGAGATGTTGATGTCATTTTGGCGCCTTTAGGCTACCTTGTTGATAAAGAAAAAATTAAAAGATGCGCTAATTTAAAAGTAATTGGCTCTAATACTACTGGTCATCCTCATATTGATATTGATTATGCTCATTTGAATAATATTTCTGTTATTACTTTAAAAGCTGAAAAGGATTTTTTAGACACAATAACTCCATCAGCAGAATTCACATGGGGTTTGTTAATTGCTTTAACTAGAAATATTATCCCTGCCCATGAATATGTTAAAGAAGGTAAATGGGATAGAAGGCCATTTGGCGGTCAGAATATGTTGTCTCGACTTAAGATTGGTATTGTTGGACTAGGGAGGTTGGGCTCACTTGTCTCACAATATGCACTTGCCTTTGGAATGGAGGTATCTTTTTATGATCCACACATTTCTATTGCTCCTCCAAGAATTGCTAAATGCATGAGTCTAGATCAGTTAGTTTCAGAAGTTGATATTATAAGCATACATGTTCCACATGAAAAAGAGACTGAAGGGATGTTTAGCCAGCGGATTTTTTCGTTGTTTAAAAAAAATTCATATTTGATAAATACCTCACGTGGCGAGTTAGTTGATCATTCAGCATTGTTGGAAGCTTTGAAAGATGGAAGGATTGCTGGAGCCGCAATTGATGTATTTGAAGATGAGTTTAATCCAGGATTTGAAAAAACCTTTGATTCTCACCCATTACTCAAATACTCTAAGGACAACACTAATCTAATAATTACTCCACATATTGCAGGCTCGACAAAGGATGCATGGTTTGAAACTGAAAGATATACAATTCAAACAATACTAAATTTACTAAAGATGGAGAATGCTGAAAATTTAAGTAATATTGAAAAAAATAGTGTTTTTGTTATGATTCCAGCACGTGGTGGCTCTAAAAGTGTCCCTTTAAAAAATATGGCTTTATTAGATAATAAGCCATTGATTGATTACTCTATTAATGTTGCAAAAAATACTGAGCTGGTTTCTAGAATAATTTGTTCTACGGACAGTGAAAAAATTTCTACTTACTGTAAAGAGCAGGGAATTGAAGTGCAACAAAGGCCCAAAGAGTTGTCTCAAGACAATATCTCAACAATTGATGTAATATTATATTTACTAAAGACACTTCTAAATAGTGATAATTCACTTCCAGAATTTTTAGTTTTATTAGAGCCAACCTCACCTTTTGTTAACTCAAGTCATATAGAAATGTGTGTTAAAGCCTTAAAAAATGATTCAAAGGCTAGCTCTGCCCAAACTGTTACACGTGCCTCATCAAATAGTCATGCTTATAATCAAAGATATCATGATGATAAAGGGTCTCATTTTTTATTCATTAATGAAAGAAAAACATCTACGAATAAACAGTCAAAGCCAATTTTTTATATCCATGGCAATGTAAGAGTAATGAGAGTAAGTGACTTAATGAAGTCAAAAAAATTATTTGGAGAGAAGTCGATTCCTATCGAAATACCAAGAGTTTATGCAATGGATGTTGATGGCCCTGAAGACTTTGATTTAGCACAAAGTATTATTGATTCTGGCCACTTATTAAATAATTAGAGAAAAAATATGAAAAAAATTTCAGTACTTATCAATGCTCGATTAAATTCATCTAGAATGAAGAGCAAAATGATTCGCCCATTTCATGATACGGATTTATTAGAAATTGCTCTAGAAAAATTAGATCAACTCAACTACTTTGATAATAGATTTATTGCTGTTGCTGAAGAGAGTTTGATAAAGAAAGCAAGTAAATATAAAAATATTGAAGTTCTAAAAAGAAATACTGACTCTGTTGAATCTGGCCCACATCACCCAATGACAACTTTTGAGCATTATTTAAGAATTCCCACTGAATATTTTTTTGTAATTAATTCCTGTGCCGCCTTTTTATCTCTTGACACTATTAAAAGGGCATATGATTGCTTTCAAGAGACAAACTATAGGGCGTACATATCAGCAGTAGAAACACGTGACTGGGTGTTTAATTCGAAAGGTGAGCCATTAACTCATAATAATCCAGATGCTCTGCAAAATACTAGTGATGGAGATTTTTATCTACGAGCCACACATGCCTTTTATATAGCAAATCGAGATTATTTTTCTCATAATGATGGAAAATTATGGAATTTAAAAGCAAATGACCCTCATTTAATAACTATGCCTGTTGAAGAATCATTCGATGTTGATACAGATTTAGACTTTAAAGTTTCAGAGTTGATTTATAAGCAAAATAAGGGGTTTCTTTAGCATTATGAAGGGTCAAGAAAGCTTTAAATATGATTTTGAAAAGTCTCAAAAAATGTATGGTGATTTCATTGATAAGTGCTATCAACCTTTTGAGGGATATAGGCTAACTCCAAATTCTGAGATAAGTCCTTATGCTCTATGCTTCGCAATATTTGGTAAGCACCTTATTGGGCAAATTCATAGTATAAATAATGAAATTGATTTTTTTAACTCTTTGCTAAGGTCTAATCTTAAGCAATATAAAAGTAACTGTATTAGTCTTGAAAGGGATATTCATACAGATAAAGGATATCTCCAGCTACTCTGCTTTACTTTAAGCGCTCTCTCAATTATCGACACTCTTCAAGATGAGTCTCTTTTAGAACATGTCTTGCCATTAATTGTTGATAAAGACATAACTTCAATTCTTAAAAGTTCTGGAACTTTTACTGGAAATCCAGGCTCAGGAAATTTAGCCATGTTTTATGCAACTTTGTTAATATATTCTAGAAATTATTTAAAATTAGATGTTGACGAGTCTTTAGATAATTGGGTTGAAATGCATATTAGTTCTATTAATTCAAATGGTTTTTGGGGTAGAAGCGATAAAAATTTGTACCTTCAGTTTCAAAATGGCTATCATCAATATGAAATTTTTGAATATCTTAGTATTAAAACAAATAAAGAAAATGAGGTAGCAAATTTTGTTTATTCATTATCAGACAAAATTGGTCATTTTGCACCATATCCAGGAGGAGGGGGCTGTTATGATTATGATGCAATCTTTGCATTAACACTAATAGGTCCTTCAATCAATAAGAATCATAAGGCTCTTTTAGAGAAAACTTTAAATACTATATTAACTGAACAAAACATTGATGGGGGTTTTTCAGAAACAATTTATATTCGGCCTCTCAATATTATCAATCTTAAGGCAATGTTTTCTCATATCAGAGAAAAGCCAGGCAGAGTAAGAATTGAAAGAGCTAGGTACTGTTTGACATTATTAAGACCTAAGCATAATAATATTAAAACTCACTGGACAGAATATTCAAGAGAATGGAATGAGTCTAACTTATGGGATTCATGGTTCCGTATGCTTACTGTCGCTAGAGTTGATAAAACAATTTGTTTGAGTTCCTCAAAATGGGGTTTTATTGATTTTCCTGGTATTGGTTTCAGCCCTGTTTAAATAAATATATTATTACAGTGGAATATTTTTTATTCATATCTTTTTTTGCTTTTTTTGCAATAGGCTCTATTTCTAATAATAGAGATCGTGTAGTTTTGTATTATTTTTTTGTTTTAGTAGTTGCTCTTTTAGTAGGTTTAAGAGGCAATCAAGATGAGTATAGTTCGTTTTATTACCTTATTCCTAGTTTTGAAAATTTAACTTTGGTTGACTTTCAAGGCAAAGAGCCATTTTTTACACTTATTATTTCTGTTTTTCAATACCTGTCTTTCCCAGCTCAGACAATTTATTTATTTTTTTCATCAGTGGCAGTAATAGTTAATGGGTATTTCTTTAAAAAATTTACACCTTTTTACTATGTTGCATTTTTAATATATTTAAGTCATGCTATTACCATAAAAGAGATGTCAGGTCTTAGATTAGGCTATGCAAGCGCTTTACTTCTTCCAATGATTTATTTTATTCAGAAAAAAAATTACTTCAAATTTTTCCTAATTTATTCTTTGTCAGCCATGGTCCAATACGTTGGCCTTCTTTCAATTTTTTTAATATTCCTAAATAAAGCTATTAGACCTAAATTATTACTTATAGGGTTAGTTTTTGCATTAGCTATCTACTACTTAGATATTGTAAAGCTCTCAATATTTTATTTAGCTTCAATTGGACTTATGCCATCACTTATTGTTGATTATGTCAACAGTCAATACCATTCTTATGATACTGGCCTCATATTCCACTTAAAGACTCTTCAGCAAATCCTAACAGTTGTATTTATGATTATCTGCTTTGATCGCTATCAAAGTATTATCTCAACTAAGATAAAGTACTACAACTTGCTATTTAATGCTTATTATTTTGGAACAATATTGATTATTTTATTTTCTTCTCTAGCTATTTTTGCATTTAGATTTTCAGCTCATTTCATGTCTGTTGAGCCAATAATAATTACTTATATGATATGGATTTTTAGTAATAAAAGAATCCCATATTTATTTTTAATACTTTCTGCCCTTATAATTGCATTTATAAATTATATAATCCTAGCTAGAATTGAAGATTATGTTTTTTTATTGCAATAAAAATTACTTATGCTATTTTTATATTAATATTTCTTAATGAATGTTTGACATATTTTAACCAATGAAAATATTTTATATATCTCCATCGACTATACCTTCGCGTTCAGCAAATTTGATTCATGTGCTGTTCATGGCAGAGGCTTTTTCAAATTCAGGATGCAGAGTATTCCTTTTTTTACATTCAGAGCATTTAAACTCTGATGAGTCAGAAAATATTATCCGAAAGAGTTATGGTATATCTGATAATGAAATAGATATAGTTACATATAAAAGTAAATTTAAAAGAGGAAGAGAGCTTGGTATCGCAATTAGTGCTTTAGCTTATTTTATAAAAAATTTGATCAGTGGTGATGAACCAAAATTTATTATTTCTAGAAATATTTATGGTGCCTTTTTTTTAGGGTTATTAATGCGTAGAAATGTTGTTTATGAAACCCACAGCCCAGAAAAAGGTTTTAGGGGGTACTTACAAAATTCCTTAATTTCATCAAAAAAAATACAAACAGTTGTGATTAGTGATGCACTAAAGAAAATTATAATAGGAGGTAGAAAGGAACTTAATGAAAAAATCCATGTTTTTCATGATGCTGCAAGAGCAGGACGACTCAATCTAGACTTATTACAGCGTAAAAAATTTCAGAGACAGTTTTTAGATTTAGTCCCTAGTTTAAATAGTTATGAAAAAATCATTGGGTATTTTGGCCATCTATATTCTGGAAGGGGCATTGATATTATTCAAGGGCTTGCTAAAAAGCATCCAAATAATGCTTTCATAGTGTACGGCGGGAATGAAAAAGAGATTCAACTTTTTTTAGATAAAAATTTATTTAAAAATCTTTTTTTTATGGGACATATTAGTCAAAATCAAATTTTTGAAACTATGGCGATGATGGATATTTTGTTAATGCCTTATCAAAGAACAGTCTCAATTGGACTGGAGGCTGTTGATACTGCAAAGTGGATGTCCCCTATGAAGATGTTTGAGTATATGTCAGCAGCAGTTCCAATAATCTCATCTGACTTACCTGTATTACGTGAAGTATTAGTTGATCTTCATAACTGTATTCTTGTTGAGCCAGAAAATATAGATGAATGGTCAGAGGCGTTAAAAAAATTATCAAATTCAGCTGAGTTAAATAAAAAATTAAGTTCAAATTCTTATAATGATTACTTAACAGAGTACACTTGGGATATAAGAGCACAAAGAATTTTGGTATTATTTCCCCCCCACTGATTTATATTTAATATTTGGAAAAGATGTTAGCAAAAAAAATATTTATTATTGTCCCATCAGCAACTCTTGAGAGTCCAGTTAAAGGAGCAATTGCTTTAGCTAATGAGATAGTAAAATCATTCCCAGTAACATTTGTCACAATTAAAAAAGGTAACTCTAATTTAAAATTATTAAATAAGAATGTTAAATTTATTGAATTATATGAAAAAGGTAATTTAGTAAAACGCTTGTTTTTTTTAAGAAAACTTATTTCAAATGAGGGTGGAAAAAGTTCTGTGGTAAGTATCTCTTTTTGCCTGTCGGCAGATTTTATTAATAGTTTTTTTAGTAATGTTGCCTTAACTTTTTCAAGCATAAGGGGTAACTTACCAAAGGTCTATGAAAACAATTTTGGATGGATAGGAAAATGGATTGCTTATTTTCATTTAAAGAGGCTAAAAAAAATTGATTATGTAATTTCAATGACGGATTCAATGTCTATGATGGTTGAATCATTTATTTTTAAAAAAAGTCCAGTGATTGGTAATTTTGTAGATGAGGCATCATTAGAGCAATGTCGCAGAAAAGTGGAAAATAATAAAGAATATCGTTTTGTATATAGTGGCTCATTAGTTCTTGGTAAGCAGCCTGAGCTTATAGTATCGGCAATGTCAGAGATACTTCAAAAAGATATTAAGACTAGATTAGACATCTTTGGAGATGGTCCTCTAATTAATGATCTCAAGAGACTTACTAAAGATCTTAAACTTGATAATATAGTTTTTTTTCATGGATATGTTTTAAATCCATTTACAGAGATTTCTAAGGCTGATGTGATGCTTATACCTTCATTATCTGAGGGTGTTTCAAGGGCTGCGCTCGAAGCTCTATATCTTGGAGTGCCGTGCGTGATGAGAGATGTGGATGGAAATTCAGAGCTAATTACTTCAGGTATTAATGGTGAGTTATTTGACGATAGTAAAGACTTGGCTAAAGTAATGCTTGATACTGCTATTTTTTCTCGAAAGCATAAGTTATTCCAGAAGATTTTAACTCCCGCTATTTTTAGACAGGTCTTAGCTTCAAATAAGTTTATTAACATCATAGAATCTCACTAAAGACAAGCCTTATGACAGATCATAATAATTATTATAAATATTTAAAGAATAGGAGTTACATTGGGTCTATTTATCGTAAATACTGGCTTTACCCTAGATTAAATTATCATCTTGCTGGCAAGGTGCTCGATGTCGGATGTGGAATTGGAGACTTTCTTTCTTTTAGAAAGAATTCTATCGGAACGGATGTCAATAACAAGATGGTTGAATGGTGTTGTTCCCAAGGATATAATGCCGTAGGTATGAGGATTGATGAGTTGCCTTTTGAAGATGGGAGTTTTAATTCTATTATTATGGATAATGTTCTAGAGCACATAAAAAATCCAGAGGCTATACTTAAAGAAGTAAATAGAGTTTTAGTAGAGAATGGAATTTTTTTAGTAGGGGTTCCTGGTTCACTCGGTTTTACAAAAGATTCTGATCATAAAGTATTTTATTCAAAAGAAAAGTTAATTAAAACGCTAAGTCAAAATGGCTTTAAAGAACTCAAAATTTTTGCTATGCCAATAAACTTAAAATTACTAGATAAATATTTAAATCAATATTGTATTTATGGTATTTTTACAAGAGTTGATTTAGTTCCAAGCTCTGAGCTTAAATAGGGGTTTAGATTTGCGTAAAATAACAATTTCAATTGTCAGTCATAATCAAGATTTAATGCTAATATCACTCTTGGATAAATTAGCAAAGTACTCGACTAATATCTCTAAAGTAATTGTTACACATAATACTATCGAACAAAAAAAATCAATTAAAAAGACTTTTCCATTTGAGGTTTTGACTATTCAGAATCGACAATCAAAAGGCTTTGGAGCAAATCATAATCAGGCATTTCAATTCTGTGAGTCCGATTTTTTTTGTGTTATGAATCCAGATATTGACTTAAATTGTGAGCCATTTAATGCTCTGGTTGGCTGCTTTGAAGATTCTTCAGTGTGTATTGTTTCCCCATTAATTAAGAATTTAAATGGGGAGATAGAGGATAGTGCAAGATATTTTCCGACCCCTTGGGGAATATTTAAAAAAGTATTTTCTAATTATAGAGGTGAGTACCCAATTGACAATAAAATAGGCATTACATATCCTGATTGGGTAGGTGGAATGTTTTTACTTTTTGTATCTAAAAAATATAAAGAATTAAAAGGTTTTGATGAAAAATATCATCTTTACTATGAGGATGTTGATATTTGTCTTAGGGCATGGAAGTTAAGTTATAAGGTTCTTTTATGTTCTAACATTAATGTGATTCATGATGCTAGAAGGTCGAGTCATAAAAAATTTATTTATTTGAAATGGCATATAACTAGTTTGATGCTTTTTTTTATTAAGCATATTGGCCGCTTCCCAGTCAAGGCTATTTAAGTGTACTTAATTACTGGTGCCTCTGGATTTATTGGAATAAGGCTTATTAATGCCTTGAAGTCAGAAGGGATTGACTTAACTTTGCTATCTAGAAATAAAATTTATGGGTTTGAAACAGTTATATGTGATCTTGAGCGGGGCCCAATTCCAGTCAACATTATGAGTCAGGTTGATACGATTATTCATCTTGCTGGGTATGCGCATGATGTAAGAAATAGTGCCCTAACATCTGATCGATATAAATCTATCAATGTTGATACTTCTGTTCATTTAGCAAATTTAGCTTCTATTGCCGGTGTTAAAAAGTTTATTTTCATAAGTAGTGTTAAGGCAGGCGGGGCTCCTAGCCCTGAAAAGTGTATGACCGAACTTGATCAAGGAGTTCCAAAAGACTTATATGGCAAGTCAAAGCGTGAAGCAGAACTAGAGCTATTGAAAATTAGCAATAAGTCTGAAATGAAAATTCTTATATTAAGACCTGCACTTGTATATGGGCCAAATGTTAAGGGGAATCTCTCTATGATGTTGTCAAGTATTAAAAAAGGCTGGTTCCCACCATTGCCAAATAAAAATAATCGTCGTTCAATGATCCACGTAGATGATCTTGTTAGGGCAATTATTCTTCTATCCAAAAGTAGCTGCTCAAGTGGAAATATTTTTAATGCTACAGATGGTAATCCTTACTCTACAAGAGAAATATATGAAGTAATGTGTAAAATATTAGGAAAATCAACCCCTAAGTGGAGTGTGCCTTTTTTGCTATTTAAAATTGTATCCTTAGTTACTTTTGGAAAATTATTTGATATTGAAAAACTTTTTGGCGATGAATATTACTCTTCAGATAAACTTTCTTCTTTGGGGTTTAAGGCGCAACGATCTCTTGGTGAAATGAATGAAACGAATTTTTGATTTAATATTTGCATTGCTACTTTGTATTGTGCTTTTAATACCAATGATTTTAATTGCAATTTCTATAAGATTAGATTCAAGAGGGCCTGCAATATATTGGTCTAAACGAGTGGGAAGAAAAGATAGGATTTTTAATATGCCTAAGTTTCGCTCAATGAGGTTAGGAACACCTGAAATCGCAACCCATATAATTGAAGACCCTGATGTATACATTTCTTCTATTGGTGGCTTCCTTCGGCAATATAGCTTAGACGAAATTCCTCAATTATTTTCGATTCTAAAGGGAGATATGAGTTTTGTTGGCCCTAGACCTGCTTTATTTAATCAGAATGATCTTATACGTTTAAGAGGTCTAAAACAAGTAAACCAGCTACTTCCAGGTTTGACTGGTTGGGCGCAAATTAATGGACGAGATGAAATATCAGTATTAGAAAAGGTAACATTAGATGTTGAATATTTACAGAAAAAATCTTTTTTATTTGATATCAAAATTTTATGGAAAACA
>CESE01049715.1_pt1 | contig 11833 bp, 7 predicted proteins | sample 350271 | NCBI WGS metagenome assembly CESE01 (sample SAMEA2621536, study PRJEB7988) | marine metagenome | isolation source: saline water (ENVO:00002010), including | reverse complement strand
GCAAGGGAAACGACAGGAAATATGGCTTCTACTCCGTTAAATAAAGCTGAGGCTTCTAGCGCTGCGTTCTCAAAAAGCAGCAACAGTCTGGCAGCATCTGATGTAAGCTTATACGACCTCAGTATAACTGTTCCTATCAAGGCTTCTAAATATAGCGGCCTTTTAAGTAAACTTTACACTGCTCAATAGTCAGCTCCTTAGGAAAGAAAGCTAATTACCTAAAGAACGCTATGTCAAATTCAGAAAAAAGTATCCTCAATTTGAACAACGCGTGCCGCAGTATCTAGGAATTACCAGAGCGTTTTTGAGTAAGGTTAGAAAAGACATCACTCTCGGAAAGTATAACCATCAAGACTTACTGTACAAAAGGTTCTCTCTTGGTTAATGTTACTTTTCACGAGATGACCTTTTATTATCAGTCTATTCAAAGCAAATTTTATAATCGCATAAAAGTTTATGCTGAATTTCGTGAAGTTTTAGTACAGGCCTCAGCTAAAACATTGCAGCTCTCCCAGCTTTTTAACCCAGCATAACAGAAGCTCTCTATGCTTTGACTTATCTTTGACTTTGGTTAATCTCTATATCACACATGCACCCTTTTAAAGAATGGCTTTCTGGATTCGTTTCATTAAAATATCTACCTAGATTTTTTAGCTTAATATATAAAGTAAGCCCGAAATTATTTATTTCTAACATTACCTTAAGACTAATCAAGTCGGTATTCCCGATAGCTCTTCTCTGGTTAGGGAAAGAAATTATAGATGAGATAATTCTTCATACAAACACTGAGAACTTAGAATTCAATAGGCTATATACCCTTATAGCTATAGAATTAGCCCTGGTAGTTTTAAATGACATTATTAGCAGAGTGATTCTATTAACAGACGGTCTTTTGGGGGCGCTATATGGAAATGCTTCATCTGTGGAATTGATCCAAAAAACGGCTCGAGTAGAAATCTCAGACTTGGAAGATTCTGAGTTTTATGATAAATTAGAGCGAGCTCGAAGACAAACTACGAGCAGAGTTTCATTAATGTCCGCTGTGCTATCTCAAGGTCAGGATTTGATTACTATCATTTCTTTGGTTACGGCTTTGGTGTACTTCTACCCTATCCTTATTCTACTTCTCGCTATCTCTATAATCCCTACTTTCATAAATGAGCTAAAGTTCAGTAAATCGGATTACGCCTTGCAACGCTCCTGGACCCCAGAAAGAAGAGAGCTCGACTACATGAGAATGATAGGCGCTAGTGATGTCACCGCTAAGGAAGTAAAGCTATTCGGACTAGCCGACTTCATAAGTGAAAGTTTCACCAAAATAGCAGACAAGTTTTATTCACAGCAGAAGAAACTCAACATCAAAAGAACCATCTTCGGTAGCGCGTTTCACATTCTCAGCGATTTGGCTTATTACGGAGCTTATATATTTATAGCATTAAAAGCGGCTGTATCTTTAGTAACCATCGGTGGATTGACATTCTTGGCTGGTTCATTTAGCAGATTAAGAAGTAACCTACAGACCATATTTTTACGATTCACACAGATTAACGAGAGCGCGATGTACCTCCAAGATTATTTTGAATTTATAGATATGGAGTTCAAAAATGACATCGGTTTTGAGCAGAAAGAACTCCCTTCTGAGGTTAAAGAAGGTTTTGAATTCAAGAACGTTTCTTTTAATTACCCAAACAGTGAGCATTCTGTTTTCGAAGATGTTTCCTTTAAACTTCTCAAAGGTGAAAAACTGGCGCTAGTTGGAGAAAATGGCTCAGGTAAAACCACATTGATTAAATTATTGCTACGCTTTTATGAGCCAACAGCAGGCGCTATACTAATGGACGGTGTGGATGTAAGGCATTACGATAAGGAGGCTTATCAGAAATTCTTTGGAGCCATTTTTCAAGATTTCGTGAAGTACTACTTAACTGCTCGAGTAAACATAGCCGTTGGGAAAATAACTGACTTAGATAATAAAGAAAAAATAAAGGATTCTGCCGTGCGCAGTTTAGCTCACGAAGTGATAGATGCGCTACCAAAAGGTTACGATCAGGAACTCGGCAGAAGATTCAAGAAGGGAGCAGAACTATCAGGTGGTCAGTGGCAAAAAGTGGCCATAGCCAGAGCCTACATGTCGGATGCACAAGTGCTCATACTGGACGAACCCACATCTGCCTTAGACGCTAGAGCAGAATATGAAGTTTTTCAGCGGTTCATAGGACTTACAGAAGGAAAAACAAGCATCATTATTTCGCATAGATTTTCAACTGTAAGAATGGCAGATAGGATAATGGTTTTAAAAGATGGAAAAATCTTAGAAACGGGTACTCATGAAGAGCTGTTAGCTAATGACACTTTATACGCAGAGCTATTTAATCTACAGGCCGAGGGGTACGCTTAGGTGTTGTTCAGCAGACATCACTATCGAAGAATATCTTTACTATTTAGGATGTCAGTTTCAGCTTATAAAAAGCAAGTAGAACAATCCGTTCAGAAAATCATTCGATTGAAGATTTGTTTGGGGTTAGTTTAATGGACTATAGTTCCTTAAAAAACTATAAGACTCCAACTTGTTCTCTTCTATTTCTTCTCTCTCCTGGTAAATTCGAAGATTAATAATGCTTTTTATTTTAAATTCTTACATAAAGTCACTAATCACCTTTATCATTTTCACTAGCTTCTTAATCACTCCACAGATTACGAATGCCTGTAGTATGTATAAAGTTACTAAAGGTGGAGAAACTATAGTCGGAAACAATGAAGGCTTTCTTAGTCCAAATGCCCAACTTTAGTTTGAATAAGGTTCGGAAACCACTTATGGAGTTATGTATATGGGTTTTCTGAACAACTTTGCTCAAGGCGCTATAAATGATTCTGGGCTTATGTTTGATGGGTTTTACGAGCCCTATTTAGAGATTAAAAACACTGAAGGTAAACTGGAAATTGATATTGGTGAAGCATTAAAACTTGTAATGCAAACCATGAGCACATGTAAAGAAGTTAAAACTTATCTAGAGACAGTCAATCTAAGCTCTTTAACTACTGGTCAAATCGTATTTGTGGATAGACAGGGAACTTATCTTATAATTGAGGGTGATGAGATGATTATCGGAGATGAACCAGAAAAGACTTTCTCCAACTTTTACTACTCTCAAACATCTAATTTAGATGGAGTTGATTTGCCATATTACCAAAAAGGAAGAGAGTTCTTAAACACTTCTAAAACAAAAAGCACCTTGGAATATTGCGGAGAGGCTATGCAGAATTTTTCTCAAAATAATATAGCACCTAAACAGTATAGCACCGTTTATGATTTGAAAAAACTTAAAATAAGAGTGTATCTGTTTCAAGAATATGATAATTATGTGGAGTTAGATTTAAAGAAAGAATTGGCTAAAGGAAATTATAAGGGGATGATTCCTGAATTATTCTCTGAGACAACTGTCGGTTACGAAAACTACCTGAAGTATAATAATTCAGCCGACCCTACAGCGTTTATAAAAGAAATAGTCGGTGATGCTGAAGTTACAGAACAAGAATATACAGAAAGTGGATTTGGCAATATCCTTAAAGATGTAGGTTTGGAATGGCTTTATGATATTAAAGATTCGAAAGGCGCTATCAATGTGTTTAAATATGGAATAGACATCATGCCGAATAATTCTGATATGCATTACTATTTGGGGAAATCCTATGCAGAAAATAAGAATTGGGAAAATGCCATCAAGAGTTACGCTCAAGCGTTAATCCTCAATCCAACAAACCCAGATGCAGCTAAGAGAATTTCTGAAGCACAGGAGGAGATGAAGCTGATTGACTAGTTATAATTGGTTTAAGCGTTTTTATGCTTTAGCCACCCCTATCTCCCAATCCTCCCAGCCAATGCCAAAACTTGAAGCTCTGCGTTCTTTGCATTAATCTCGCTTTGGCTCAACTGAATTTTAGCATTTAGCAGATTCAACTGTGCTTGTCTGAATTCTACAGAACCAATCTGCCCTATTCTGAAAGCCTCTTCGCTCCTTTCGAAATTACGCTGGGCTGTATCCACATTGTCGCTTTGAGAGTTTAGAATGAATAAGCTAGTGGTATATGCGTCAAAAGCATTGAGTAAATTGAATACTACCTGCTGCTTCGTGCTTTTCTGTTGAACCAATAAGCTTTCTAAGTTCAGCTGGGCATTTTGAACTCTTGTCTTATTCTGCCCTGAGAATATGTTCCAGTTCAGTATAAGGCCTGCATTCGGGCCAGTAGTGGCACTTCCTACTACAAAAGCTCCATTGGGATCACTACTTCCTCTATAATCATAACCTAGGTTAGCCGTAACACTTGGCATCAAGCCCGCTTTAGCACTTTCTAAAGCATACTCTTGGCTCAGCAGGTTTTTCTCAATTGTCGCTAGCTGCACATTTTTTTCTTGAGCAGAGGCTAGCATTTGCTGTTTGTCTAGTGTTTTATTGATACTGATGTCATTCGACACCTCAAACGTCTCACTGATTCCTGACGCCATGATTAAATTCAAATTTCTTACCGAATTAGACAACTGCTGCTGAGAGTTCACCAAGTTGATACTATCCGTATTCAAATCTACGCGCGCATTTAGAATGTCTAGCTGAGTTCCTTGACCATACTCATAGGCATACTCCGCTCTAGTCAGTCTATCCACTGAAATAGAAATCGCATCTTTTAAGCTGCCCACAGTAGCCTGAAGTCCACTAGCATCATAATACACACGACTTAATTCCACTATGGTGTTCTCTATCAACTGCTGGACTTGAAGCGCAGAAAGCTGCTGTAATTGTTGATTCTGCTTGTACGCATACTTTCTTCCTTGTCCATCCCAAAGCGTATAATTCAGGTCTAGACCAGCACCGTAATTGTATGCAGAATTGGGATCAAAATCATTTTCTCCCTGAACCGTTTCAAAAGAACCACTGTTATACGTCCATCCATAATTTCCATTGGCAGAAAGTGTCGGCAGATATCCATTGCTCAGCTTCTCTGCATTGTTTTCAGCCACAGCCACATTGATTCTAGCCACTTTTATATCGTAATTATTCTCAAGTGTTTTGGACAGTGCTTGCTCGAAGGTTAGCATACTAGAGCTCTCAGCATAATCTGTTTGTGCCTGTGTTTTTATAAGCGTTGCAACGCCTATACAAACCAATATTATTTTTAATCTCATTTTCATGATTCTAAATCGTTACTAGATGTTCTCTTTCCCGCTTCTCTCTCTGACTCTATTTCATCAATAGCTCTTCTGACTTCTTCCTTAACAGATAGGGTTCCTGCTAAGGCTTCCTGCTCAGACTTTATTTCTTTTATGGCTCTTTCCACATTCTCTTTAGTTGGTCTTTTTCCTTCCCAAAGCCACGTTCCATATACTTTTATAGTGTTACTCGTGGAGAGCAACATAGGCAGCATTACCAAGGTTAACACAGTGGCTATACTAATCCCATACGCTATAGAAATGGCCATAGGAATAAGGAATTGTGCTTGAAGACTAGGTTCAAATATGAGCGGTGCTAGTCCAGCTACTGTAGTTATAGAAGTTAAAAAGATGGCTCTAAATCTAGAGGAGCCTGCTTCCAAAATAGCGGCATCATAAGCCATACCTTCTTTGAGGTAGCCATTGAATTTACTAATGAAGACCAGACCATCGTTGACGACTATTCCCACCAGAGCTATAATTCCTAAAAGTGAAAGTATATTCACAGGGAAATCGTGAATGTAGTGCCCCCAACCCACTCCAATTAAAGAGAATGGAATCATTATGAGCAGCAATAACGGCTGGCTGTATGATCTAAATGTAAAGGCTATTACTATGTAAATAAGTAGAATAATGATAGGGAAAACAGCTGCGGAAGATTCCTGCACCTTGCTAGCCTCTCTGTTCTGGCCTTCGAAAAGGGCGGATAAACTTGGATACCGCTCTTGCATTCCTGGGATAACATTTTCTCTGATATCTGTTACTATATCTGAAGCACTTTCTTTGGGGTCGATTAAATCGGCATCTATTCTGATTTCACGTTTTCCGTCCAAGTGATTGATAGATATTTCTCCGCGTTCTATATCATAAGAAGCCAGTTCTTTTAACGGAACGCGCTCCCCTTTGGGCGTTACTATACGCATATTATCCAAATCACTGATGGAAGACCTACCCTCCCTATCATACCTAGCCCACACTATAATTTCATCTTCACCCCGCTGGAAACGCTGCACCTGCAGTCCGTTAAATCCAGCTCTTACCTGAGAAATCATCTCGTTTAAGGTCAAGCCAAGAGCATAGGCTTTGTCATTCATTTGAAGTCTGATTTCCTTGATTCCCTCAGGGTCATTATCTCCTATGTCTCTTAATTTAGAATTGCTACGCAGAACTTCTTTTAATTCTTTTTTAGCTGCTTTAAGCTCTGCTATGTTATAGCTGAGAAGCGATACAGACACAGGCTTCCCACCGAAGTTAGTTCCTCCATCAAAGGTCACGCTCTCCGCTTTAGGGAAGGAACCAGCCTTTTCGAATATAGCCGCAGAAACATCAGATGCCGCCAGTTCACCTCGTTCTTCGCCAGGAAGAAGATTTATCGTAAGAGATGCATTGGCCGTTCCAGGCCCTACATTCTTTATAATGTTTTCTATTACCGATTTACCATCTTCTCGCTGAGCTGTGAATTCTTCACCCACTTCTATAGCTAGAGATTCTATGTAACTAACGATAGAATCTGTCTCCTGAGGATTTACTCCTTGAGGCATTTTCACATTCACCTGCACTCTGTCACTTGCGATGGCAGGGAAGAATGTAGCTTTTATAATTCCACCACTGATCCCTCCTATAGTTATAGCGAAGAGGAATATCAAAATACCAAAAGAAATAGGCTTGTAGGCCAATGCCGCTTTCAGTACGGGCATGTATATTTTATCGCGCATACCATTCATAAATCGGTCTCCCCATTCATTGAACTTGTAGGTCTTTTGGTCTTTGGTAAGTACTTTAGAATGGGCTATGTGAGCTGGCAGGATCACGAAAGCTTCTATCAGAGAAAAACTCAATGTAAGAATAACCACAATGGTTACTTCACCGAAAAACTCGCCTACTCGTCCATCTAAAAAGAAGAATGTACTAAAAGCTATGAGTGTAGTAAGAATAGCAGATGTAATGGCTGGGAGCACCTCCATGGTTCCATCTATGGCTGCCTGAACTCTGCCCTTTCCTTTTTCATAATGATGGAAAATATTCTCTGCTATGACTATTCCATCATCTACCAGAATACCAATTACGATTATCATTCCAAAGAGAGAAAGCACGTTAATAGTTACATCGAAATAACTGACCATCATGAACATTCCCATAAACGATATGGGCAATCCAAATGCTACCCAAAGAGCCAGCCTAGGCCTTAAGAATAGAGAAAGAAAGAACAACACCAAGAGGATTCCTATAACGCCATTTTCGGTGAGGAGCTTCGTACGCTCTATGATAGTGACACTTCTATTGGCGGTAACTTCTAATTGAATATTTTGGTAACGCTCATTGAATTCCTCAGCATAAGCAATAGAGTTATTAGCGGCATCTACCAGGTCTTCACTATTGGTAGTTTTAACACTTACAGAAATGGATGTTTTTCCATCAAAGTAAGCTCTGTCTGGTGTCTCAGACCAAGTATCTTCTACATTGGCTATAGCTCCTAACCTAATCTTAGTTCCGTCTGCTAGAGCTTTAACTACTATGTTTTCTAACTCTTGGGCATAATAAGAGCGGTTCTTCACTCGAATGAGGTAATCCTCCTGAACCGTTTTAACGGTTCCTCCTGTAACTAATATGTTAGACGCTGAAACAGCTCTGGCGATATCCTTAAAAGACAAATCATAAGATCTGAGCACTTCTTCTTTTAGAGAAATACTAATTTCCTCATCTGGAAAACCGGAAAGCTCCACTTGAGAAATTCCATCTATCGCCCTAAGTTCTGATTCTACTTGCCTGGCAATGGTCTTTAACGTCTTCAAGTCCACATTCTCTCCGGTCACAGCCATAGAAATAGCTTCAGAAAGGGTTTCTTGTTTTGCTACCACTGGCGGTTCCATTTCTGCTGGAAATGAGGGGACTTTATCTACTGCGTTTTTTACATCTGCCAGCAGGACATCTATATCGTAGCCCTTTTCAGCTTCTATACTAATGGATGCGGAATTCTCTTTAGAAGAAGACGTGAACCGGTCTATTCCCACCAATCCTCTTAGATTGTTTTCGATTTTGAGCACCACTCCCTCTTCCATTTCTGCTGGAGAAGCCCCAGGATAGACAATAGTAATCTGAATATTCTTAGAATCCTGAAGTGGAAAGAAGCTCGAACGCATGCTGAACATGCCTACTACTCCTAAGACTATAAACCCTAAAATGAGGACATTTACAGCTACAGGATACTTGATGAAATGTGTAATAATCTTTCTCACTTGCTTTCAGTTTCTTGGTAAATACTCACTTTCATACCCGCGAATGCTCCGGGAGGAATCTTCGTGAGCAATTCATCTCCATTTTCCAATCCAGAAATAACAGCTGTGTTCTGCGCTTGATGCTTGACTACAATTGGTTTTTCTATCAGCATTGAGTCACGCACTAAAAAGACTTTATTGTCATCAAACAACACTGAGCGCGAAACCTCCAAAGCACTTTCTACAGCACTAGCTTGAATATTAGCATGCATAAACATTCCGTCTTTTAGCTTCTCAGAATTTACTTTAACGAATACAGCGCTAAGCTGACTTTCTGTATTTACTGTTCTGTTCATTCTAGAAATAGTTCCGTCCCACGTTTTATCGAGGAATTTATCTATCGACAGTTTAACCTTCTGCCCTTTCTCTAGCTTGTCAGCTATGGCTGCACTTACTGCTATTTCTAGCTCATAGTTATTAGGCCTTATAAAGACACCCAGCTTCTGACCAGGTCTAATAACTGTTCCCGGGTCTACATTGGACTCTACTAGAATTCCATTATAGGGCGCTCTAATGCTGAATTTAGCAAGGTTAATTTCAGCATTTTTGATGTTGTAATATTCACTGTAAATACTTCTACCAGTAAGAAACAATTTTAGCTGCTCAGAAGAAACTGCAGGCAATTCAGCAAGTGCCGTTTCCACATCCATAGTAGTCAAATACGTATTCCAACCTGAGAACTGGTCGTTATAATCCAACCTCATGTCAGCCATAACAGAAGTCAATAACCGCTGAAAAGAACTACGCTGCGCCACTAATTGCGCCTGAATATCATTTGCCTTAACGGCTATAAGAGTTTGACCTGCACTAAAACTGACACCCTCTTTAAACTTCCCGCCATCTGGAAGCATCATTCCTTGTACTTCACTATAAAGCTCTAGTTTTTCTAATGCCTCCAAAACCCCTGAAGACTTTATAAACACTGGAACCTCAGAAAGCACCACTTTTTCTGTAAAGACAGTTGTGATCTTATCTACCGATTTAGGCTTTGACTGTTCTTTAGAGGCACCCATCATTTTACACGTCTGCACACTTGCAATTACTATTATGATCCCTACTGCCGATATTATTACTTTTCTCATGTTATATATTGTCAAATAATGTCAATTCTTTACTAATGTTGTTTTGAAGTTGCGCCATCACTCTCTTGACGGTTTCCAAATCGTCTTGAGGTACCTTGTCTTGAATTTTATCAAAAGCCTCTACCAGAATAGGCAGCGCTTGCTTCAGAGTTTCTTCTCCCTTTTTAGTGAGGTAAATCTGAAACTGTCTTGCGTCTAATTCATCTTTCTGTCTACTGATCAGTCCTTTACTCATCATCCCTTTTAGTAGTCTAGAAAGGGAGCTTTTATCTCTTTCGGTAACTATAGACAAATCAGACTGGGCATGCATTCCATGACTAATTAGCCGCAGAATTATAACCTGATTCTTTTTTAGTTCCATGTTATGCTGCTGGAAAACCAGATTAACCATAACATCTACTAGTTTCATGGTTTTACCTAACCATGGAACCACAGAAGCATCCATTTTTTTATCTAAAGGGATCAAATCCATTTTGCAAATGTACTATTTAGTTGCAATCGCAACTAAATTTAACAAGTTTTAGAATTGGAGAATATAGTGTTGTGATATTTCGATTGGATATGAATAACTTCGTCATCAAATAATGAAACAACCAGCTCTCATAATCTTAACGTTATTCCTCTTAACATGTCTCTCCCAATCATGCTCAATATCGCAACCACTTTGGCATACTTCAGAAGATTCTTTACCGATTGGAGTGTTCGAGAATAAGACAGACTCAGCTGCAAAACATCTTCAGACCACCATTTGGAAACACCTAAACAGAAAGAGTGACTTCTCTTCAGATAGCGCTTTCGTTAGACTTGAGTTTAACAAAAAAAACAAACTAGAGGCTTCATTAATTATCAATGGAATCAACGTAACCACAGAGATAATCAAGGGAAAACTTAAAGAGGGCAATTGTTATTACATTAAAAAAAGACATTCTATTATTCCCTTTTTTCCAGTTTTTTGGTCATTCAGTACAACTAGGAAGTACTTATTTGTATCTGAAAATAGATTAATTATAGAGTCTAATTATTCCTTTGCCGGAGGATTTTTCTTTTTACCTGCTGGTACCCACCAAACAAAAACCTACAAATACAATAGGCTTAATTGAAAATCACTAACAGACATATCTTCATCCTCATACTCATTATAGGGGCCATTCTAAGGTTCTGGGATTATTCGTCTATCCCATTTACGCATGATGAGTTTAGCGCGTTTTTTAGAACTGGATTTACAGATTTCGGTGAGCTCTTAGAAAAAGGGCTCAAAAAAGACACCCACCCACCCGGAGTTCAACTATTCATGAATTACTGGCGTCTGTTTTTCGGAGATTCCCCTTGGATAATCAAGTTCCCTTTCACGCTTATGGGCCTTGGAGCCGTTTACCTTGTATGGAAGCTGGGCAGACTCTGGTATAATGAAACCGTGGCATTGATTTCTGCAAGCTTCATGGCTTCTCTGCAGTTCACCATTATGTACAGCCAACTAGCTCGACCATATATAAGTGGATTATTCCTTACTCTTTTAATGGCCTGGTACTGGTCTAAGCTAGTTAAGAAACCTGAAGAAGGATTCTGGAAAAACGGAATTCTATTTGTTTTAGCAGGAGCTTTATCGGCATACAATCACCACTTCAGCTTGCTGTTTGCTGCTATTATAGGAATTAGTGGTCTGTTTTTTATTCCTAAAAAAATCTGGTGGAAATACGCACTACTGGGCTTTGGTATTTTCGCTCTTTACATTCCTAACCTAAGCCTATTTTTCACACAACTAGAAATGGGCGGAGTGGGCACATGGCTAGGAGCACCAGAGAATGATTTTCTTTGGATGTTTATCCGTTATATTTTTCACTTTTCATGGGTTCTTCTTGGCGTAGCAATAGCACTTATTATAGTTGGTCTATTAAAGAAAAACAAATCCTTTTCCTGGAAGAAGTTCACCCTATTTATAGCCTGGTTTATGATTCCATTTCTCATAGGATTTTTCTACTCTAGGTATAAAAACCCAGTGATTCAATATTCGGTTCTCCTGTTTAGTTTCCCTTATTTGTTCTTTATCCTTTTTGGCCACCTCAAAGAACTTAAACCAAAACTCAACCTACTAATATCAGTATCAATTATAACTTTAAGCGTTTTTACTTTACTAACTAACAGACAACACTATAAAATACTATACAACTCGCCATACCGCGCTATCGTCAAAGACCAAAACAAGGCGCTACTTGAAAATGAGTCCACATTAAGAATCATAGATACCTATCCTAAAATGAATCATTACTACAATG
>CESE01113142.1_pt1 | contig 11848 bp, 10 predicted proteins | sample 350271 | NCBI WGS metagenome assembly CESE01 (sample SAMEA2621536, study PRJEB7988) | marine metagenome | isolation source: saline water (ENVO:00002010), including | reverse complement strand
ACATGAAAAAAAAAAGACATATATATTTTTTTCTTCCAAATTTTTCAATAGGTGGAGCTGGAAATTCAATTTTTAATATATGTAAACAGATTAAAAATGCCTCGTCTTCAATTAAAATCATTTCTATCGGTAAAAATCACTACAAAAAAGCTTTTAAAGAAATTGGAATTAAAACAATTGAGCTTTCAAATCAAAAAACAATTATAGCAATTTTTAAAATTTTTTTTTTGATGAAAAAAGAATTAAAAGAAAAAGAAATAATATTTGTTTCAAATATTAATTATGCGAATGTATTAAGTGCAATTTTTCTAAAAAATCTCACAAATTTAAAACTGATACTTATTGAAAGAACACCATTTCAAGAACTTGAAATTTTTTTTAATTTTAAAGATTTTATTAAAAAAAAAATTATATATTATCTAGCTAAAATTTTTTATAAACGTGCTGATTATATAGTTGGTAACTCATATGCGGTTTCATCTTATTTGGAATCAAAAATAAATCAAAAAGTTCTCACAAAATATCCTATTATAAAGATTAATAAGAATATTAAAAAAAAATATAATAAAATCTTAAATATTTCTTGGATTGGTAGAGATTCAGCAGAAAAAAACTTAAATGATTTTATAAGATGTTTAAATTTATTAAAGAATAGAGAAATTATAATAAATATAATGACTAATAAAAAAATTAATAATAAAATGAAAAACTTAATTCCAAAGAATTTTTTGAAAAAAATTAATTTTTATAAATTTACAAATAATCAAAAAATAGTAAATAAAATTTATAATACCACAGATATTTATATTAGTACTTCAGTTTATGAGGGTTTTCCGAATACTGTGGTTGAAGCCGTAAATAATGAATGTTTAGTCATATCAAGTAAAAGTTTTGGTGGATGTAGAGAGATAATTAAAAATGATAAATATGGACTTTTATATACCACATATGATTATAAACAATTATTTAAAAAAATAGATTATTCTTTAAAAAACTTTAATTTATGTAAAAAAAAAATAAAATTTGCAAAAAAAAATTTACAAATTAAAGCTATACAAAATAATTCTAATTATAAAAAATTTTTTAAATCAATTTAATATGCATAAAAAAAAGATTGTTTTCTCCATAATTACTCCAGTGTTAAATAACACAAAAATAAAAGATGTATTTAGTTGCTTAAAAAATCAAACTTTTAGAAATTTTGAGCATATAGTTGTAGATGGTGGTTCAAATAAAAAAATACTTAAAATATTAACTAAAAATAAAAAAAATATATCAAATTTGATAATAGAAAAAGATAAAGGAATTTATGATGCGATTAATAAAGGAATAAAATTAAGCCGTGGCCAAATAATAGGTGTTTTAAATTCAGATGATATATACTATCCAGAAACACTCGAGTTAGTAAATAAATATTTTTTAAATAAAAAAATTGATTATATATTTGGGAGTGTATTAAAAGAGAGATTAATGCATGGGTTTTGGCCTAAAAAGATTTGGTATAAATTTAACGTTTATCCAGCACATTCTTGTGGTTTTTTTTTAAAGAAAAAAATTCATAATAAATTAGGATTATATGATTTAGATTTTAAATATAACTCAGATCGAGATTTAATATTTAGATTAATAAATAGCAATTATAGTGGCATTTCAGCCAAGAAAAATGAGGTCTTTGGAAAATTTAGCCCATTTGGAATATCAAGTAGAATTGGTTTTTTTAAAGCTGTGACAGATGAAATGAGAATTAGATTAAAAAATCAAAAATTTATTATAGTCATTTTTGTTTTGATTGTAACTTTACTTAATAAATCAATTAATTTGATCTTTAAGAGATAATTATGAAGATAGCATACATTCCTGGAGCATTTTTTCCAGATCCTGGGGGAGCTCAAGTTCAAGTACACAATTTGGCAAATGTCATGTCACAAAATAAACATGTTGTAGATGTTTTATTGCTAAAAAAAACTAACATTAAAAATAAAAAATATAAATTTCATTATTTAAATAAATTTATAATAAATTTAGTATATCTTTTTAACTATTATTTAAAAATTAATATAAATTTTCTATTAGATTTTTATTTACAAAAATTAATTAAAAAAAAAAAATATGAAGTTTGGCACTTTATATTTTTAAATTATAAAAGCTTACTTCTAATACAATCTTTATATAGATTAAAACAAAAAATTGTTGTTACATTTCAAGGTGCAGATTTACAAATTAATAAAGAAATCAATTATGGCAATAGATTAGATAAAAAATATGACAATATTTTAAAAGAAACTCTTAACAAAATAAATAAGTTTACGGCAATCTCAAAAAATATTTATTTAGATCTTATTAAGATAGGTGTAAAAGAAGATAAAATTGTTTTAATTCCTAATGGTGTTCCATCTAAAAAATTTAATAAATTAATGTTAAAAGATAAAAAAAAAAATACAAAAAAAATAAATTTAATTACTGTAGCCAGATACGCAGAAAAGAAAAAAGGTTATGACTTAATTCCATTAATTCTTAACGATTTGGTCAAATTAAAAATAAATTTTGAATGGACAATTATAGGCAAGGATACATCTAAAATATTTAATAATGAAACGGTTACTAAATATAAGAAAAAATTTAAAATATTTGAAAATATTTTCATAATAAAAGAAAATTTTTTTCCAAGTCAAATAATTATTAATAAATATTTTGAATCAGACTTATATATAAACTTATCTAGAATTGAATCATTTGGGATTACTTTTGTTGAAGCATTAAGTGCAAATTTACCTGTATTAACATTTGATACCAAAGGAGCAAATGAAATTATTATTAATAATTACAACGGATTTATTATTAAGAATGACAATAAATCAAATTTTTGTAAAAAAATTTTACAATTATCGAAAGATAAAAAATTTTTCAAAAATAAACCAATTTCTAGTTCTAAGAAATATGATCTAGATAAATTAAAAAAAGACTACGTAAAGATGTATCAGCATGATTTATAATCTGATTGAAATATACTAAATTCTTTTTTCAAAATTGTCATATCATAATTAATAGTAGATGTTGAAGAAATAAATATCTTATGGAAAGATTTTTTATTAAGTTTATTTATTTTTTTTATATTTTTTTCATCATGAAATAAAAATTTATTTTTTGGATGTGTTTTTATATAAAAATAACATCTTCTATTTTTTGCAACTTCTTTTGTACAATAATTATAAATATCTCTAATATCGTGAGTTCCCGCGACAAACAGTATTTCGACTTTATTGAGATTTTTTTTGTTAATTTTTATATTTTTTGCAATCTCAGAAATATTTTTTTTAACCATTATATATTTAATATCTTTATTTTTATATTTAAGTTTATAAAATTTTAGGGATTCAGCATAATTTGAAACAATTGTGTTTGGGTAAAAAACCTTGTCTTTATTTGAAGCTATCAGGTCGAGCCAAAAGAAATTTTTATCAAACACCCCATGCTGGTAACCTATAATTTTACATTTTACTTTTTTTAGTTGTCTAATTAAATAAAAACCAAAATTGTATTCAAAGAGATATAAGTGAAGCTCTTTCAAATTATAAAACTTTTGAAATCTGCTTATTGCTTGATCATAAACTAACAATTTAGATCGATTTATATATGAGTCTACATTCGAAGTAAGATAAAAATTGGTAAAATCAAGACCATCTATAAAAAAAGTATCATTTAGATAATGTTTATATTTTTTATTCTTAAAAAATTTACTTTTTATTGCTAAAAATATATCTTTTAGATTAATAAAACTCTCCATATTTAAAATATTTGATCTATTATTAAAATATATTTTTAAAATTTTTAAAAAAGAATGATTTAAGTGAGTTTCATCTGAAAATAAAAAATTTATTTTATTAAAGTTATTTCCAAAAAAAAGTTCATTTTTAGATTTATAAAAGTTTGGAAATAAACTAATTGCCCATTTTTTTTTATTATAAGTTAATCTATTAATTATATTTTTCTGATCAAATAATTTAATAATTACAATTACTACAATTATTTTTAAAATAAATTTAAAGAAAAATAAGTTGTGATTTGTTTTTATAATTTTTTCTGGGCTTATTAAATAATATTCATTTTTAATTTTTTTTTTAGTAATTTGATTTAGCATATCAACTGTAAATGCATTGTCAGATATACAGTGAATTTTATACTTTTTATAATTTTTATTAATGAAGGATTTTAGCTTAAGATAATTTAAAATTTTTGATATAGAAATATTTTTATCATTTCTTATATTATAGATTTCAAGTTCTTTTAAAAAATAATTTTTATTTGATTTTATTTTTTTTTTAAGAGAATTTAAAAATAACTTTTTAATGTTTTTGTTTTTAATTAGATTATTTAATTTTAATTCTTTAGAATTTGTAATGCTTATGTTTCCACTATCTATATAGATAATTTCACTATCATAAATTTTTACATCAAAATTATTTTTTGACAAATCCACAACATATAATTTTTTCATAATAACTTAGTTAAATATAAAATGTTTTCCTATTTTATAAAATCTATATAAACTAACAGGCAACCATCTTCGAAAAAAAAAATTATCATTTTTTAATACTTTCAGATAATTTGATTTAATATATTTTAAAGTTTCTCGTATATCTGATTTTTTTTCATTAACTTTTCTAGTTAATAAAAAATGTGAATGTGGCTGCATCCACGACACATCAGATATAATGGTCTTCCAATTATTTTTAAACGGATACCTGTGAAATTCTATAGGATAACCTACTAAATCTTTATAATATCTGTTGATACATAAGAAAAAGCCATTTTTAGATATTTTAGACTGTATCAAGCTAAAATAACTCAAAATAGATTCATAATTCATTTCCATCATAGAACGTGAATTAATAAAAAAATCTATTTTTATATCTTCAATTTTTATCCATGGTGTAACTATAAATAAATCACCTTTTTTAAAAATTTCTTTAGTCAATTTACCATTTGGAATATCTATATCCATGATAACCTTTTTTTTTGGATATAGTTTTTTTAGATAATATGAAGTTAAGTAATTTGATTCTGGTAGATCAATTAAAATCATTTTGTAATTTTTAATTTTCAACAGTTTGCTGGCAAGCAAACCAAATCCTTGTCCTATTTCACAGATTGAATTTATATTTGTAAGTTTTATTTTCTTTTTAAGTTCAAAAATGTATTTAATGTGAAATAAATCACTTGCTGTGATACGTTTACTGTCTAATTTTATGAATTTTTTTGGGTAAGCTATATTTCCCTCAAATAAAAATCTTTTTATAAATTTACTACCACATTCTAACTTAAGATTTTCGTAAAGTTTTTTTATTTCTTTTTTACTTAAATAAAAATCATCAATATTTTTTGATAAATCATTAGATCTGAATTTTTTTAAATATTCAATATTAAATAATTTTTTTTTTTGAACTATGCTTTGTTTCCAATATTTACTTTTTGAAATAGTGTCGTAACTTAATATACTTTTTTCATAATTTTTTTGTACTTTTTGAAGAAAAATATTCATCAATTATTAGAATATTTTTTGAAATATTTATCTTTTAAAATATATTTTTTTGCTTTTATATATTGTTCTTTAATATCTACTGAAAAACTATCTCCAGTTAATGTTGTTGTTTTTATTTTCATTCCTAGCTCGAGTGCTCTCAAAAGTTCTACACCCTCAATCTTTTCTGCAAAGGTGGGTTTTGATTTATAAAAATTAATTAATTTTTTTGGCTTAAAAGAAATTATTGAAAGGTGTTTTAAAAAATAATTATTTTTTTTTTTAAAATTAAAGGGTAAATTGTATCTTGACAAATACATAACCTCTTTTTTATTGTTTATTAACACTTTAACAATATTTTTACTGCTCTTTGTTTTTGATACTAATGTCGGCAAAATTATATCTGAATTGAAATTTTTTTTGTGAAAGTTGACAACTTTATCAATATTTTTTGGGTCAATTAATGGTTCATCACCTTGTATATCAACAACTAAATCATATTTCTTATTAATTTTTGAATATGCTTCAGCAATACGTTCAGTACCGTTTAAATGATGTTTACCAGTCATTATATATTTTGCATTATATTGCTTACAGATTTTTTCGATTTTTTCATCATCACAACATATGATTATATCATCAAGTTGTTTTGATAAATTTGCTCTTATATAAGTGTGAATAACCATAGGTATGCCACCTAATTTTAAGAGTGGTTTGTGTTTTAATCTTGATGATTTTAACCGTGAGGGTATTAATCCAATGACTTTTTTTTTTTCAACATATAAAAAAATTATCTTTCCCTAATAAATTTAGCAGGATTACCTGCCCAAATTTGATAATCAGGAATACTTTTATTTACAACTGAATTGGCACCTATAACTGATCCATTACCAATTGAAACACCTTTTAAAACTGTTACTCCAGTTCCAATCCAAACATCACTACCTATAATGACTTTTTCTATTATTGATAGCTGATTAGTTATTAGTTCATCTTTTGCAATGCCATGAGATTGATCGCAAATAAATACATTTGATGATATTTCTGTATTATTGCCAATCTGTAGGTGATCTTTAATTGCTATTATAGTAGATCTGCCAATTGATACGTTATTTCCAATGGTTAGTTTAGGGTTTGGCATCGTTAATAAGAAAAAAACATTTTCTTGAATAATGCAATCGTCCCCTATTTGTATTGAAGAATTTTTAGATTTTTTAATTTCGAAGTTTTTTTTTACAAATGTATTAGATCCAAATTTTACATTGTGATATTTTAAGTATAAGTAGCTTTTAAAGCTTTGATAAAAGTTTATGCTTTTAGAATTGGCTTTATCAATTGATAAATTATGCATTTTTAGACACCTAATAAAATTTTTTTATAAATTTCTTTACCTATATTAACTAATTGTCTGAATTCTTCTGGAGATGCAGATAAAGCATGGTCTCTAATTGTGGTGTCAGACTTATCTAAAGTAAAGTGTTTTTCAATAACTTTAGCTCCTCTAGCTATAGCTAACAAACAAGTGTCAATACCTATGGTGTGATCGCTATAACCATAAAACTGGTTTTCTAAAAATTTTTTTGGAAAATTTTTTAAATCCTCAGGAAATGTAGGATATTTAGAAACACAGTAAAGATATTTAATATGGTCATTATCAAATGGTAATTTGTCAGTCTCCCACATACCAAGGGAAATATAAATTTCTTTATCAGCATTTTCTTTGACGATAGTCTTAACTAAATCGAAATCATACTTTAAGGATCTAGAAGCAATCTTTATTTTTTTTAAACTTATTTTTTTAAAAATATCATATGAATTTTTATTAATAAGAGAAAACATTGGCTCTACTTCAAAATAATCACACCAACTAATAATTTGATTCACTTTTTCAAGATCTAGCTGATTTATTTCATTTGGCTTGTCTCTCCAGCCTAATTGAAACTTACAAATATTTGCTCCTGCATATTTTGACTGTCTAATTAATTCATAAATTAAACCAAAATTGCCGTTATAGTTCATTCCTATTTCTGAAATAAAAATCATATCTTTAATTTTTTATCATACTTTTTTAAAATTTTTAAATTTTTTGTCCTATTAGAACTGTGAAATCTATATTTATATAATGGAAGATTAAGATGGCCTATTTTGTGTTTTTTTTCAAATCTAAGCTTCATCTCATGACCTTCTCTCATTTTAAAATCAGGATTGTATAAACCAATATCAAATAGACATTCTTTTCTAAACATTACTCCACATGCTATCTCATCTGTTTTTGATGAATTTTTTGAGATAAATTCTTCATTATCATCAACCTTATAATAGTCGACGGAAACTGCTTGATATTCTCTATTTAAATTTAAAAACAATCTGGTTAAATAAATAAAATTTCTTCTTACAAAATCATCTGAGTCTACTCTAACTACATATTTTCCTAAAGAAAGTTTTATGGCTTTATTCAATGATTTTGGAAGGCCTAAATTTTTATTATTTTTATAAAATCTAAAATTTTCAAATTTAAAATTTTTGAGAACTTTTTGTGTGTAATCTTTAGAACAATCATCAATTATAATTACTTCATAGTCTTGTGTTTTGACAAAATCTTGATTAACCAAACTTCTTAAACATCTCTCAACCCACTTACCATGATTAAATGAGCAGACAATTACAGATACATCTGGACTTTGTTGATTTTTTTTCATTTTGTAAGATAGTTTATTATATTTTCTAAAGAAATCATAAAAGCTTTTTCCTCAGACTCAAATGTTAAACCAGCCATGTGTGGTGTTATAATTAAATTTGAGTTTTTTTTAGAATATTCTATCAATATATTTTTTTGAAAATTTAAATTTTGCTCATTTTTAATTACATCTAAAATTGCACATTTTAACTTTTTCAATTTTAAAAATTTGATTAAAGATTTTTCATTAACTATTTCTCCTCTCGAAGTGTTTACGAATACTGAATCTTTTTTCATTTTTGAAAAAAAGTCATCATCAGCAAAATTATAGTTTTTTTTATTGTATGAAATGCATATAACTACTAAATCTGACATCTTTAATATTTGATTTTTTGTTAATTTATTTTTTGATTTAAATTTTTTTTTTACATCAAAAAAATTTACATTAGCGTTCATGGATGAAAAGTATTTTTGTAAGTTTTTACCAATTCTACCTTGCCCAAAAATTCCTATATTCTTACCAATAATTTCATTTCCTCTTAATTTTTCCTCTATATTTCTCCAATTTCCAGATTTTACTTCTTTTAATGCACTTAAAATATTTTTAAAACCAAGCATGCACAATAAAAAGGTAAACTCTGATGAAGCTTTTATTTTATTAAATTTGCTAGAAATTGTGATTGGCAAAACTTTAATATTTTTTTTTTTACAATAATCTACATCGATATGCGTTACACCTGTCGAGGGAGTTGATATTACTTTCAGTGAACTAGCATTTTTTAGAATATTTTTATCGATTAGATATTCTGGACTCGGATGACATATCCAGCCCTCAATACTATCTAAATTTTTAATTAATTCTCCCTTAGTGGGTCTCTCAATAAATTTACAATTAAATTTTTTTTTTAATAATTCTTTTTTATCTTTTAAAAATGTAATAGGTGCAGTAATTAAAACATTTTTTTTTTGAGGGTTAAATTGTTGGGTGATTATTTCATTTTTTTTAATTAATTTAGGTTTATTTTTGCAATATCCATTTTCTATTAACAGGCTGGCTATTTCTAAATCAAATTTTTCATCTATATTAATTGATTTTTCTCCATTCATAATAAAAGGGAAAGATTTTTTTCCATTTCTACTTTTAAGTTCCATGATGCATTTTCTGCTCATAGAATAAATTGCACCATTTCTAATATAGCACGCTTCGAAATCTTGTCGTCTAGAACCAACATCTGGTTCTGGATAATCTTTACAAAAATTTGAAACTTTATTGTTTGTAATTCTTTTCAATCTAGTTGGGTGTTTTTCACCTGTATTGACATAACTAATAACAGAGTCATATTTATTTTTAAATAAAATTTCTAAAGCATTGTCAATATCATTATGATCTCTTAATGGAGATACACATGGTAGTTCAACTATAAAATCATATTTTTCTTTGAAATAGATTTCAGATCTTTTAACACAATCGTTTAACGCAGCAACTGATGGAACTGTATCTCCTGATAATTTTTTAGATCGTACGAACGGTGTGTACGCACCATAATTTCTTGATATTTTCGATATATTTGTATCGTCTGTAGACACAACAATTTTTGAAATATATTTTGATTTTTTTGCAGCTTCAATTGAGTAACTTATTAAGGGATGTCCAGAAATATTATAAATATTTTTTTTTGGAATACCTTTAGAGCCACCTCTAGCTAATATTACAGCCAAAACATTATATTTCATTTGAAATAATTTTATCTATTAAATTTTTTAAAGTTAAAATCTTATTATTATTATTATCTAATTTTGCATACTTTTCTTTAAAGAATTTTTTGATTTTGTCAACCTCAGGACTTTCCCACCATTCATTTATATCTTTTTCTTTTATTTTTTCTATATGGATAATAGCATCATCATTATTTTTAAAAAAAATTTTTGCTTTTTCTAGAACTTTAAAATCTTCGACCGCTTCATCTCTTAATGGCCATTCATCAATTGAGGAAACCAATATAAATGGTTTATTTAAAGCTAAAGATTCTAAAAAACCAGTACCAATATAAGAATAAATCAATAGGTCATAATTTTTATAAACATTTTCTAAAGGTTCTTCATTGGTTAAACTAATATTTTTAACACCTAATTTTTTCCAAATATTAATATGATTCCACTCAAATTGGGCTTCATGAAATCTAGGTACTAAAGTAATTGCATTATTTTTATTATTAAATTTATCATAAAAATTTATACAATTTTCATAATATTTAGCCATTTGATTTGACCCTGTAGAACTATCAATTCGACTGGTATATTTTTGTCTTGACCTTATGAAGTAGCATATTTTTTTAATTTTTTTTTTGTTTTTAAACTTAAATTTATTTATGTTTTTAAGAACAAAAAAAGGTACAATTTTTGGCTCATCTTGTTTTTTCCAACCCCATGTTAAATAGTAATCTGAAATCTTTATTTCATGATCTTCACTCCACGAAAATTTTATATGCCCATAGGCTCCACCATGCTGACTATAAATAAATCTACAACCTTTTTCTTTTTGTATTGCAACATAACGAATAAAAATATTATCTGTTGCTAAAGATCTTGTGCTCATTATCAAGGTTGGCTTTGATGGTAGATTAGATTTTTCAATATAATTTTCTATTTCTTTATAATTTTCAATAAACTCTGTTGGTAAATTTTTAAAAATATCTTCAATTATAAATTCTTCAAATGTATTTTTTGGCATGTAATTTAAATTTAATATTTTTCTTAATTTAAAATTAGCATTCTTTTTAAAAATTTTATTTATTAAAATAGTTGGTAATTGTTTGTATTTTAGATTTAGTATTATCTCATTTTTTAAACCAAGATAAGTTTTAAAAAAAACAATTTTATTTTCTTTTATTTTATTTTTAAAAAAATTTAAGTAAATTTTTCTTAATGATGTTTTAAATTTATGAATAAAGTTTTCGGTGTAGTTATAATAAAATGGCTCGTTATTATATTTTTTTGGTTCTAATTTTATCTTAAGATTTTTTTTTTTTATAAAAAATTTAATTATATTTGAGTAATTTAAATGATTCCATTTTTTATCTGAAACTAAATTAATAAATTCTCTTGTATTTGCTGGTAATGGATTGCTCTCTACATTTAAAGATTGATACAAATTTATATCTTTATGTTTTGAGAATACATTCTCAATATTGCCCCATCTTTCTGAGTTTACTGACAAATAAACAAATAACCAATACCCAGCTATTGTCCTCCAATAATTTTTACTAAATTTTTGACTATGAAGTTTATTTAAAGAATTAGATAATTCCTCTAAAATTTCTTCATACAGACCATTTATATATTTATTATCTTTTTCCAGTTTTTTTCTATCATCCCAATGATATGAATTGACTGTTTGATCTCTAATTATATATTTATCTTCTGCACACCAATTACCCAAATAAACAACATTGTCTTTATGAATGTTATCTTCGTTAGAGGTGCTTATTAGTTGTACAATTTTCATAAATTTTACTAAATATTTTTTACATAATTTTTGAAAAAACTTATTGAGATTATTTTAATAAAATTAATATAAATTTGATATAAAGTCTATTCTATATATTATTATTACCACAAATGAAAATCTTACATATTACTTTTTCAAATAAAGG